>CXWL01006706.1_pt1 | contig 36893 bp, 34 predicted proteins | sample 590931 | NCBI WGS metagenome assembly CXWL01 (sample SAMEA3498368, study PRJEB10139) | groundwater metagenome | biome: water well; material: biofilm material | place: Germany | collected 2015-04-27 | reverse complement strand
CCTGACGTCGCCGAAGATGCTGGCGCTGGTCGAGGAATTCAAGCATCGCTATCCCTCACGGATCGTGATTTTCGACTTGCCTCCGCTGTTGCAGACCGCCGACGTACTGGCCTTTTCTCCCTATACCGATGCGCTGCTTCTGGTGGTAGAAGAAGGGAAGACCTCGGCAGAGGATGTGCAACGGGCGCTCTCGCTGGTGAAGGATTCGCGGCCGGTGCTTGGCACCGTCCTCAACAAGGCCGGACAACTGGCTGCCACACCGGCAAGCATGAGAACGCTCTTAGGGAACTGAAGGGTTCATGTACGAAACATTTTACAATCTTCGCGCCAAGCCCTTCGCGCTCCTCCCGGATAGCGACTTTCTCTATGCCGGCTCGGTGCATCGGGCTGCCTACGGCCTGCTGGAATACGGCGTTCTCAGCCAGGCCCCTTTCATGGTGCTCACCGGCGACCCCGGCATGGGCAAAACGTCGCTGCTGCAAAAACTCATCGCTGAACACGGCCAGAAACATTCGATCGGGCTCATCACCAACGCGCGCTACGACATTGAGCATCTCCTGCCCTGGATTCTGCTGTCCCTGGGCTTAAGCACCAAACAACTCGACCCGGTCGAAGCCTATCACGTCTTCACGCAATTCCTGGCACAAGAGTCGAAGCAACACCGCCGGGTCATTCTGATTGTCGATGAGGCGCAAAGTCTCGGTGTCGAGCTGCTCGAAGAACTTCGTCTGCTGTCTAATTTGAATGACGGCAAGACACTGAAGCTGCAGATTATTCTCTCCGGGCAGCCGGATCTTCATGCGCTGCTCCAGCGGATCGACATGACGCAGTTCGCCCAGCGCATCGTGGTCGACTATCATCTGGAACCGCTCACCGAAACAGAAACAGGGCATTGCATCCGCCACCGGCTGCGGGTTGTCGGCGGATCTCCCTCATTATTCACGAACAAATCCTGCGCCCTGATTCATCGGCTGACAAAAGGCAATCCGCGTCTCATCAATCAAGTCTGCGAGATCGCGCTGACCTACGGCTTCGCCGAACAGGCGAGGGTGATCACGTCCAAGCTCGTCGCGCAGGCGGCACTGGACCGGACCAAAGGCGGCATTCTTCCACTCGCCGGACGCGAGGAGCTGGCGATCCTGGCGGCCGCTCCCGAAGATACGACCGAGATCGATGCCCCCATCCCTCAAACTAAGGCCGCCCCCCGGACAGTAGACATGACTCGCGCACCCTCCAAAGAACAGAATTCCGAGGCTCTCTACCAAGACGGGTTGCGCATGAAAAATGAGAACCGTCTTGAGGAAGCCATGGCCCTGTTCGAAGAGGCGAGCAAGAGTCCCGCGTTGTGGCTGAAAGCGCACGCACAAATCGGCATCTGCTGCCGGACTATGGGCAACTTGCGGGCCGCTATTCAAGCCTTCCGCGTCGCGCTCAATGATTCCTCAGCCTCGCCCAAGGAAGTCCTCGATGTGCAATATATGCTCGCACGATCCCTCCAATCCTCGCTCCAGAATAAGGAAGCGCTGACCGTCTATCGCCGGCTCGCACGCGCCCAGCCGGATTATCGCGATGTGACCAGCCGGATCAAACAATTGGCCGCTTCCACCACCGGACGCACAAATGGCGGCCCCAAACCTGGCACATCCGATTCCTGGGTCAGCCAGGCTTTCGACAGTCTCCATCGCTTGATCGGCACGCACCGGCCCTAAGCGCCAGGCCGCCCGCTTGAGGTCCGAGGTTTGAGGCAACCCCTTCTAACCTCCAACTGTCAGCCTCTAACAACATTCTTCCGCTCAAGACTTTCTCCACTCCTGCCGATAGACATAAGACACGAGCACATCTATGAGCCTTGAAATCATCCAAATCATCGAAGCCGATCAAGATCAGGCCCGGACTATCGACCAGGTCCTCCGCAAGGCCTCCTTCCGCACCAATATCGCCTTTGATGGACAGACCGGTATTCAGGATATCTGGAAGAACCGGCCCGCCTTAGTCGTGCTGGATCTCATGGTGCCCGGCATCGGCGGCAAAGATTTGTGCCGGCGGCTGCGCGAGGACCCGCAAACTAAGTCCATGGGGATCATTCTGGTGACGGCGCTGACCTCAGAAGACTATCGTGTGGCAGGGCTGGAAAGCGGCGCCGATGATATTCTGACAAAGCCCTATAGCCCTCGCGAGCTGGTCGCTCGGGTGCATGCTGTGCTGCGGCGCCTCGCCGCCAGCATGCCGGAAAATCTCGACGATCTCGACGATGATCTTGCCCTGGACGCCACCCAATATGTCGCCACATTCAGGGGACGACAGCTGGTCCTGACCAAGCCGGAATGGCACACGCTCCTGCGTTTGGCCAAGACAACGGGGAAGGTGGTGCCGCGAGAAGAACTCCGCAGCCTGTTGTGGGGCAACGATACCCTCTCCCATGATCGCGAGCTTGATCAACTCGTCGCCGCGCTCAATCAGCAACTTGCGGGCCGTGACGGCGCCGCGCCACTCATTGTCAAGGTTGCCGAAACCGGCTACCGGCTTCTCCGAAAAGAACAGGCCCTTCCTCTCAGCGCCTGATCGACCACACAACACCCGGCTCATTCGTTCACGCCACTCTACAATTATGCTAGCGTACCTCCACACCAAGGAGGTTCGCCGCATGGATTGTTTGTTAATGCGTCATGGTATTGCTGTTGAGATGACGGAATGGTTCGACCTTGACGATACTCGCCCCTTGACCGATCAAGGCAGGAAGAAGGTTCGCCAAGTAGCGAAGGGCCTCGCCGCAATGGGGCTCGCACCCACGCACCTCCTCACCAGCCCCTTCACCAGGGCCAGGGAAACCGCCGCGATCGTCAACGCCATTCTCTGTCCATCCGTCACGATGTCCCTGTGCAACGCCTTGAAGCCGGGATCCACGCCACAATCCCTGACGACCTTCCTTCGGACCCTCCCGGACCGTTCCGTCGTCCTCTGTGTCGGGCACGAACCGCTGCTGGGCGCACTGGGCGGCTATCTGCTCAGCGGACAGGCGTCACAGAATTTCCCCATGAAGAAGGCCGGGGTCGGAATGATTCATCTGCCCGGACCTGCACGAGCAGGGGAGGGACTGCTCCATTGGTGGTGCACTCCGACACAGCTCCGGGCGCTGGGACAGGCCGGAAAGGATAAGGACAAAGATAAGGAGTGATGCGGACAGCGAGGTCAGACCAGCTGCGGTCTCGACGCCCCTTGGCGAGAGAAAAACAATTCCGTCATGCTTTCTCTGCTTCCTGCGGCACTTCACTAAACTGCACACGCCGTCGAAAGACCTGTTCAAGCAGGTCCGTCCGCTGTGAAGCCGACCAGATCTCCATCGCCGCATCGCCGCTGACCGTGGCCACGATCGTCAACGTCTGACCGATCTTCACATTGACCGTCTGAACAGCCGAAAAATGCGTCCGGTCCAAGGCATCGGCTACCCGCAGGAGGGCCGAAAGAATCCGTACCGTCCGTTTAAGCTTCAGCGGCAGATCGGCATAGCCCTCATGCTTGGCCGCCGGCATGGACCGACGGTGATACCGGGCGATGTTGGCCACGACCTCGATTTCCTCCGCCGTCAATCCGCCGATATCGCTGTTTTTAATCAGATAGTACGCATGTTTATGATGCTGCCGGGGATTGATCAAATAGCCGATATCGTGCAACACCGCGGCATATTCCAACCAACTGCGCTCAACGTCACCGAGGTGGTGCAACCGCTTCGTTTGATCGAACAGCCGCAGGGCCAGACCGGCCACATGCAGGGAGTGGACTTCCGGAACCTGACAGCGTCGAGCCAGTCCGATCACATTGCGCCGCCGCACATCCGGAATCTCGCGTTCCGCCTTGAGCCCGTCTCGATGCCGCTCGATAAAATCGTAGATCACTCCTTCACGGATGGCCTTATCGCACACCGTCATCTCGTCGACGCCGGATAATTCCAACAAACGGCGCAGGACAACCACCGCTGGAAACAACGTATCCACTCGCTTCGGATCGAGTCCCGGAATACCCAACCGCGTTTTCACGGAAGACTTGCGGAGTTCGGCCTCGAGCATGCGCAGGTCTCTTAGCCGCACCTTCGCCAGATTGAGCTGCGGCAACGGCCGGCCGGTCTGCCTCATGTGGACAATCTCCGCCACATTGCCGGCCATCCCGGACGTGGCGACCACGGCATCGAACTGTTTCACCTTGAACGTATCGAGAGCCCCCTTCAAGGCCAGTGCGACGGCCTCGTTCAACTGCTTGACCATGGCTTCGGTAGGCGGGGTTTTCGTCACATATTGATCGGACAAACGAATCGCACCGAGTCTCAGGCTCTTGGCATGTTGCAGCCCGTCGCGCGTCCCGACAATGAGCTCCACCGATCCGCCGCCGACATCGACCACCAGCGTCGGCTTCTCAGACAACGCCATGCTGTGGCGCACGCCGAGAAAAATCAGCCGGGCTTCTTCCATCCCGCTGATCACACGGATCTTGATGCCGGTCTGTTCCTCGACCAGATCGACGAAATCGCCTCCGTTTTTCACTTCACGCACGGCGCTGGTGGCGACTGCGGTAATCCGCTCAAAGCCCTTGTTCCTCGCCAAGGTCACCAGCGTCTTCAACACACCGACCCCGCGGCCGATGGCTTCGTCGGATAATTGCTTCGCGGCGAAGGCCCCATTGCCCAACCGGGTCATGTCTTTGAATCGGTCCAGAATCTTGTAACTGGCGTCGGGCAGTATTTCAGCCAGCACCATATGGATGGAGTTGGTCCCGATGTCGATGACGGCAAGCTTCGCCATGAAAGAGCCTCTTGGACACAGAAGAAAGTCGCAGGTCAGACGACAGAATTCCCTGCACCATCACGTGACATCGGGGATTGCGGATGATGGGCCAGACAGGATGGCCGGACAACGCGCCTGGGCGAAGCTACTCTTTCACCACAAAGTGGACACTGCGGTTTTTCTGCCAGCATTCCTGCTGATGTTCAAAACAGAGCGGACGGTCTTTGCCGTAACTGGTCGTGCGCAAGTCAAGGTTGAGGCCGAGCTGCTTGAGATAGGAGCGAACCGCCTTCGCCCGACGCTCGCCCAAGACCAGGTTATAGGCGGAAGTCCCCATTTCATCGCCGCGCCCTTCGAGCAGAATCCGCTTGGTCCCCTCGTCCGTCAGTTTTTTCGCATTGGCGTCTAAAATCGGCAAGGCATCGAGCCGGAGCGTGGCTCGATCAAAATCAAAGAGAACATCTGAGAGGATGCTTCGTTCCGCGCCGGTCGCATTTCTGGCGGACAGCTCGGCGCGCATGCCGGGACTCGTGCGCGTGACCGGAGTGCCCGCCTCTTGTGGAGCGCGCTCGCGAATGGCAGGATCAGGAATCCGCTCTTCACTGGCAATCAATTCGTCGCCTGTCCCGTATCCTGACTTGGTGGCGCACCCCGACGCGCCGATGGTCAGCAACAGCGCAAGAAACCCGGGTATGAGTCGATGTAATGGTCGGCGCATCATATTGCCTCCTTCTGTTCTACCCGGAGATTACCCCAAGTCTTTGGGAAAGGCGATAGTCTTGGCGATCTCATAGGCCGCCCGCGCCGACTCCGGCGCAGGCCAATGAAGTACCCCCACAGAGTCTTCGACATAGGCCGTCGTCCGCATGCCGTTCAGCACGCTCGTCACGCCCGGCGTGCCGGTCAACACCCAGAGCGCTTTTCGTGAGAGGGATTCCGATCGTCGAACTTGCGGGAGCACGGAGTCAACCGCCGCCGCCACCGCCGCGGTCCGTTGACGACTTCGTTCCGTCGCCTCGCGCCGCAATCCCCGCAATAGCGTCAGCAATTCAGGCACATACCGATCGCGCCAGGCCTCCCATTGCTCGGCCGCCGTACCGGACAGCGTCCGCGACAAGGCTTGCAACACTTGATTCACGTGCGGCGCAATCATCTGGTGTTCGATCTGCTCCCAATGTTCCAACCCTTGCAGCTGAGGCCTGACGCGGTCCAACTCGTGAGCCCAGTTGAAAAAGTCAGCCGGGGCGGTACCCTGGCCGCTCTGCGGAACCGACGGCGCGATCGTGCGGCGGTACTCATCCTCCAGTGCGGCCACACGCTCCCGTTGCCGGGCAAAATCCACCGGCTGATCCTCCAAGGGGAAGTCGGCAAGACGAAGGATCCCACCGCCCTGGCCGGGCATGGCGTTGAGCGGACGATTCACCAGGACGGCCACGCCTTCCTGCCGGGCCAGATCAAGCACCGTCTGTCCTCCGCCGGCGCCGGTATTCGCCGTCAGCAGCGCACCGGACTCGAAGAGATTCATCGGACACTGCAACCAGCGGAAATGATGGGTCGACTGATTGACCTCACGCGCCGCGGCCCGCGCCGCATCGAGCATGCGACTCAGCGAGGTGGCTTCGGGATGATCGGCAGGCGAGGTCACCGTATTCGACGAGACTCCGTAGTATTGCAGCCGGCCGGCCGCGACTTGCGTTTCAAAATACACGAATGCGCGTTGCAGCCGGTCATAGAACGCCTCGCGCAAGGCAACCAGATCACGTTCCTTTCGATGCGCGGCCTCCGATAAAAAATATTCCGGATTGTGCAGCAAACACACATCGAGCGTCGCAAGCCCCAATCGATCGAGCGACAGCGCAAGTTGATCAGCGAGAAATTCCGGATGGAGACAGTGCCAAATCCCGTCTCCGTACTTGACCATATCAGGGTAGGGCCGGCCGGATTTCTCCCGGGCCTCGGCAAGCTTTAGATTCTGGCTCTGTACATAGCCGATCTTGGAAACCACCACGACCTGTTCACGCGCCAGCTGCCCCGCGTTCACCAGCTCGGACAGCACGACACCCACCAGACGTTCACTGTCTCCATCCATATAGTTGGTCGACGTGTCGATGAGATTGCAGCCCGCAGCCAACGCCTGCTTGAAGGCCTGCCGATGCTCCGGAGCTTTTGTATCGACCCGGTATGTGCCGAACCCCAGTCGGGACACCGTGAGCCCGGTCGATCCCCCGGCCGTATATCCATGGGCGAGAGAACCGGACGGAGACAGCCCTACCATGTTCGCCGCATAAGCCGCCGTGCCTTGCACCGTCGCATGGCCGGCCAACTGCGTCCCGCGCAGCAACGTCTCTGTTCGACCGGCTGATGCACTGTCGACCGATCGATGGCCCCGGAGCGTTCCGGCTACAGATTGCGGGTCAGTAACGGGTTGCTGACAACTGAAATTGCGACAGATATACAGAGCGGGCTGGCCCGCAACGGCCGACTTCCCCCGCAGTAAGGGGAGGGAGGAGCCGGCGTTCGACCCGGTCGACGCGATGATCCGATTGGGAAGATATTCTTCCGCTACCGCCCGATACAGCGCCTGCGCAGCCGCTTGCTGACCGTCTCCGACAAAGGCTAATTCCACCGGACCTTCCGTCAGGAAATCAACCACCGCCAGACTCTTGGCAAAGGCGCGGGGATAGCGCGTGATCTGTCTCCCGTAGGCCCGGATCGCACCGACCGCCGCATCCCGCCAATCCTGCCGGTCGAAATGGCAGGCCAACCGCGCCAGCGCCGATGCCGCCACGGCATTGCCGCTGGGTGTGGCCCCGTCGGCTCCTTCACGGCCNNCGTGGTGAAAAATCCGCCCTGCTCTCCATCCATGAAATCGGACAGCATCCGGTCAGCCAATCCTGCGGCTGCCTGAAGATACCGCTCAGGAGCCCCCGCCTCATACAGATCGATGAGTCCTTCTGCCAGATAGGCGTAATCTTCTAAATAGGCCTCAAGGTGGGCGCGTCCCGCGCGCGAGGTGCGCAGAAGCCGTCCATCAGATTGCACGTGCGTCTTCAAGAGGAAGTCAGCCGTTTGAATCGCCGCGTCGCGATACCGCGTCTCGCCGAACACCCGGGCCGCTTCCGCCATCGCGGACAACATCATGCCGTTCCACGCGGTGAGAATTTTATCGTCGAGGCCGGGTGCCACACGCTGTTGCCGTGCGCGATAGAGGAGGGGCTTCACCCGGGCTGCCGTCTCCAACAACTCATCGCCGGTCAGATTGAGTTTCTTTGCAATATCGGACAAGGACCGCAGGCGATTGGGAATGCTGGCATGCTCCCAATTGCCTTTCTCCGTAATGTCGTAGAGCGCGCAATACCGCCGGGCATCTTCTGCATCCCCCGCCGCGGCTTGCACCTCAGCCGGTTGCCACACGAAGAACTTCCCTTCGACGCCTTCGGAATCTGCGTCGGTGGCTGAATAGAATCCGCCGCTCGGCCCGGTCATTTCTTTCAATATATAGTCCAACACCTCGCAGGCCACGCGGCGATAGTCTGGATTCCTGGCAACCTGATAGGCCTCAACATACACGCGAGCCAACAGGGCATTGTCGTAGAGCATCTTCTCGAAATGCGGCACGAGCCAGCGGGCATCGGTAGAGTAGCGGGCGAACCCGCCGCCGATGTGGTCGTAGATGCCCCCGGCCGCCATCATATCGAGGGTTTTGGTCGCCATCGCCAGCGTGTGCGCATCTCCGGATCGCCGATAACACCGCAACAACAGCGACAGGCCGGCCGCCGGAGGAAATTTCGGGGCTCCGCCGAACCCGCCATAGGTCTTGTCGAAATCTTCTTTGAATTGTGTGACGGCATCGTTCAACACCGAGTCACTCACAGAAATCGGGGAGGGGATACGGCCTTCGCCTTTCAACCGCTCCGTCATCTCTCTCGCCTGAGTCCGGACACCTGCCGCATCTTTCGCCCAATAGTCGGCAATCTTTTTCAGCAACGTGCCGAATCCGGGACGCCCCCAACGGTCTTCCGGAGGGAAATAGGTCCCTGCGAAAAACGGCTCCTGATCCGGTGTGAGAAAGACCGTCATCGGCCAGCCACCCTGACCGTTGTTCATCGCCACCGTCGCCGCCATGTAAATCTCATCGAGATCCGGCCGTTCCTCCCGGTCGACTTTGATGCAGATGAAATGGCGATTCATGATGGCGGCAATGGCCTCGTTCTCAAACGACTCCCGCTCCATCACATGGCACCAGTGACAGGCCGAGTAGCCGATCGATAAGAGGATCGGTTTGTTCGATGACCTGGCGGCAGTCAACGCCTCCGGACCCCAGGGATACCAATCCACCGGATTGTAGGCATGCTGAAGGAGGTAGGGACTCGTCTCGGTATGCAGGCGATTCGGCTTGCGATCAGATGTAGATAACATGACCGCACCGTAGCATCGCCGCTTGAGAAGGGTCAACGTTGCAGGAAAGAAAAAAGGCCTACGATCATGAGGATCGTAGGCCTTTTGACAGATTCAGTCAGAGGCACAGACAGCCGACACCTCAACGGTGTCTGTCGATCAGTGACCGCCCTTCTTCTCTTCCTTCTTCTTCTCTTCGCCGAACACCACGTGGCCACCCTTCTTCTCTTCCTTCTTCTTCTCTTCGCCGAACACCACGACGTGGCCGCCCTTCTTCTCTTCCTTCTTCTTCTCCTCAGCGAAGGAAGGCGCGCTGAACGTCACTGCGATTGCGACTGCCATAATTGCCATCAACATGCTCTTCATAACTGTTCTCCCCCTGAAAGGTTTTGAAAGTTTGGAATGAGTGCCTGTCACGATCAGGCAAATTTCTGTGCACGGTATGCCAAAGATATGTAGAAAGTCAACTCCTTCAGTCGTAAAAGTGAGATGTACATGCCCCTTTCACTACCGGCCGGATCCGCCTTCTTCTCAGGTACGTCGCGATTATGTGATAGGCTTATTAGTGAGATTTCATCGGAGTCTCCACGATGGTCGATCTCGGTCCCTATTCCAACTATCGCCTCACCGTCAGACTGGAACTGGCCAACACGCCCGGCATCTTCGCCCGGGTGGCAGCCTTGCTGGCCGATGAGGGAGCCAATCTCGGCGCGGTGGATATTGTCTCGGCGACCAAGACCCAAATGGTTCGAGACGTCACCTTCGATGTGCACAACGAAGCCCATGGCGAGAAGGTGCTGGCCCGGCTGAGCGCCCTTCCTGACGTGACTGTGCTGTCGGCTTCCGACCGGATATTTCTCTTGCACCTCGGCGGCAAGATCCGCGTCGAAGGCAAAATCCCGATCAATACCAGAAACGTCCTCTCGATGGTCTATACCCCGGGGGTCGGGCGAGTCTCCCAGGCCATCGCACGGGATAAATCCAAGGTCTATGCGTTCACGAGCAAGAGCAACAGCGTCGCGGTGGTGACGGACGGATCTGCCGTATTGGGACTCGGCAACCTCGGCCCCGAAGCGGCCCTGCCGGTAATGGAAGGCAAGGTGATGCTGTTCAAGGAACTTGCCGGGATCGACGCCTGGCCGTTGTGTCTGAACACCCAGGACCCAGACGAGATCGTCCGCATTGTCCAGGGTATTGCGCCGGGATTCGGCGCGATCAATCTGGAAGACATCAGTGCGCCCCGCTGTTTTGACATCGAGCGCCGGCTGAAGGCGTCGCTCGATATCCCGGTAATGCATGACGATCAACACGGCACCGCGGTGGTGATTCTCGCCGCCCTGACCAACGCGCTGCTCGTCACAGGAAAACGGATCGGGGACATCCGCGTGGTCATCAACGGCCTTGGCGCCGCCGGCACGGCCTGTTGCCGGATGTTGCTGGCCGCCGGGGTCTCGTATCTGCTGGGGTGCGATAAAGAAGGCATCATCCTGTCCGGCAACCCGGAGCAACTCCGTGCCTGTCGAACCGACCTGGCGGCCTGCCTGACCCCTGAGAGACCGACGGGAACCTTGCGCGACGCCTTGAAGGGCGCCGATGTCTTGATCGGCCTGTCGGTCGGTAACATTCTCACTGCCGAAGACCTTGAACTGATGGCTCCCGAGCGCATTGTCTTCGCCATGGCGAACCCGGATCCGGAAGTGTCGCCGGAACTTGCCGCCTCCCATTGTCATATCTTTGCTACCGGGCGATCCGATTATCCCAATCAGATCAACAACGCCCTCGCGTTTCCCGGCATCTTCCGTGGCGCACTCGACGTGCAAGCCAGCCAGATCAATGAGGCCATGAAGCTGGCCGCAGCCAACGCCATCGCCCGCGTGATTCCGACAAACGCTTTAAGCCAGGACTACATCATTCCAAGCCTCTTCGATAAAACCGTCGTCCCGCAGGTCGCCCGGGCCGTGGCAGCCGCCGCGCGCGAGAGTGGCGTGGCGCGCAGACGGATGGCGGGGACTTCTTCCTCATCCACAGAATAACCCGTGATATCGTTCTTCCCGGTCTAAGGGCCGGGACACGACCCCGCACGCGGACATGAGCCCTCTACTGGCAGGGAATCACACTGTGCTACAATGCCGCGGCCGGTGGACCGGTCGACTATGCCTTTTACACAAAGCAAATTTATCAAGTTTCAGAGGGGGATGCGTCAGCGGATCGATTCGCTGCGCCTCAAGACCGAAACCAGCCTCGAACTCGCCGTCGATACGATGATGGAGTCGCGCGTCGATAGCTTCTTCCGGGTCGAACAAGGATTGGAAGAAGTCATTCGTTCGCTGATTGAGATCGACGACGAACTGGGGGTCGTCCGGGACCTCTCCGGCGCGATGCGCCTGGAATCGCGCCTGGAGTTTGTCGAAGACCGCTGGGATGAGTTCGACAGTGAAATTCGAGAGCGGCCGCGGCGGCGGCGCAAAAAGGTCAGCCTTGCCGACATGCTGAAAGCCGCCAGCGGAGGCGGGGATCTTTCTCAAGGCGGCACCGGCGTCAACAACGCGGTAGACGCCTATGCGATCATGGGCGTCGAGTTCGGCAGTTCGCTCGCGGATGTCACCGCAGCGTTCAGACAGAAAGCGAAGCAGCTCCATCCCGATTCGAACCATGGTGATCGGAGTTCCGAGCCGGCCTTACGGCGGATGCTGGAGGCCTATCAGTTCTTGAAGGAATATTTGAGCTTGAGCAACGTCGAACCGATGCCCCAGGCCGACCACCCCTATCGTCCAACCGAGTAGGAGACTGAATCTTCGTGGACTCCACACAATACATCACCACTGCAGACGGGCTTGAGCGTTTGTGCGATCACCTGGCCACCGCGCCACGCCTGGCCCTCGACACCGAGTTTGTCGGAGAAGAGAGTTTTGTCCCGCGCCTTGAACTCATTCAGGTCGCCACCGAAACTCAATCCGCCATCATCGATTTTCCGGCGGTTCAACAGTCATCCGCCCTGCAACCGTTCTGGGACATTGTCCGCAATCCGGACGTGGAAAAGATTGTCCATGCCGGCCGGCAAGACCTCGATCTCTTTGCCACCCATGCCGGAACGATTCCCAAGCCGTTTTTCGACACCCAAATTGCCGCCGCGATGGTGGGATACGGCGCACAAGTCGCCTATGCCAACTTAGTCTTGCGCGTCCACGGGAGAAAGCTCGCGAAGGCCCACACCTTCACCAATTGGAGCGCGCGACCGCTCTCGACCGATCAACTGGCCTATGCCCTGGAAGATGTCGAATTCCTGCTGGCCATTCATGACCATCTGCGCACGCGCCTCACTAAACTCGGGAGGAGTGAGTGGGCACACGAAGAATTCTCCAGACTGGAAACGATCGTCGGCGACACGCGCCGCGAACCGCAGGAGCGCTACCAGCGCATTCGCGGGTGGGACAGCTTGAAACCGAAGTCTGCCGCCGTCCTGCGAGAGCTGGCAGCCTGGCGCGAGAGCGAAGCCAAACGCCGCAACGTGCCCCGCGGCCGCGTGATGCGAGACGAAGTCCTTCTGCAACTCGCCCGCCATCCACCGCGATCGATCGATGAATTGCGCGCCGTACGCGGGCTCCATGGATCGGAAGCAGACCGGCACGGCGAGACGATCCTGAAAACAATTCACGCCGCCAACGCGCTTCCCGCTTCCGCCTGGCCGGAGGTCCCCAAAGACCGTAAGCCTGAACCGGAATCGACCGGTTTGGTGGAATTGCTTCAGTCCGTGATGAAGGCCCAATCCGCCGATCAGGAAATCGCCCCCACCTTGCTCGCGACGACGGCCGATATCCAGGCGCTGGTCGATGCACGGGCTCAGGGCACCACGCCCGATCTTCCTCTGTTGCGAGGCTGGCGGAGAACCCTGCTCGGGAATCTGCTGCTTCAAGTGTTGAACGGGGAGGTCGCCGTGAAAATCGATCCGACCTCGGGAAGGCTCACCTGGTCTTAGACTGCACTATGCACGAATATCCGTTGCGTCATCCAATCCTCTCGTCCGGTATGCACCGGCTCGAACGCCGCGAGACGGCACCTATGAGGCCTGCGTCCTTCTCACTGAGGAACCTCTTCCAAGGCGTCCAATTCAGAACAGCCTGACGGCTATTCACCAGCTGAAAAAGAGGATGACGGTAGCCCGTCAATCTTCGCGCTTGTAACACCTCAGAAGTACACACGTTTCTCAGAGTACCTCCATCAAATACCAGCCTCCGCTGGTACGATTCTCGCTCACTCCTGTTCCGGTTCATGCTGTGAGAACACCTGAATGGCCACCTCAATGCTCAAACGTGCCTGGGGATTGCTCGCCCCAGGAGGACTCGTTCTGCTCTTAGCGATCGGCTTTCTCCGGCCGCACGGCCTCCCGGTATGGGCCCAGGGACCGGTCTCTGCGCTTCCCGTCATCGTGCTGGGATTCGGCATCGTCTTCGGCTGGTATCTCTCCAGCAGCCGCCTGATTCTTTCGCTCTTAGTCTTCGTCTGCCTCGACCGCGTCATCTTCTGGTTTCCTCCAACCGATTCAAGCCCGGGAACGCCGGGCCCGGCCCTATTTGCGATCGCCACATTCCTGGCCCCGGTAAATCTGCTCGCGCTCTCGCTGGTCAAAGAGGGCGGGGTCTCGAGCTGGAGAGGACTCGTGAGCCTGCTCCTCATCTTGTGTCAGCCCCTTCTTGTCATGTGGCTCTGCCTGTCCGGGCAAACCAATCTGGCGACCCCGTTCCAACTTCCGCTCATACCTCTCTCGACCTCCGAATGGACGCCGCTGTCACAACCGGCCGTGCTGGCATTCGGCAGTGCCCTGCTGTTGTTGACTGCCAAGTTTCTGCTCTATCACGACCCGCTCGACGGCGGGGCGGGCTGGGCGATTCTGACGACCTTCCTCGCCGTTCACGGTATCCAGTACGGGTGGAACCCCACGAATTTCCTGTCTGCCGCAGGCCTCACGCTCTTCCTCTCCCTCGTGCATGCGTCGCACCAACGCACCTATCGCGATGAACTCACCGGCGCGCTTGGTCGCCTGGCCTACGACGAAACAGTTGCGAGGCTGGGAAAGCAATACGTGGTGGCAATCGTCGGGGTGGATCAGTTGAAACAGTATCAGAACCAGTACGGGAAGACGGTCGCGGAACAAGTGCTGCGCCTCGTGACGCCGAAAATCATGGCGACGGCAGGGAGCGGAAAAGTCTTCCGGCTTACCGGCGACGAGCTTACCCTGGTGTTTTATTCCAGAACGGCGATAGACACCCTCGCCACGCTCGAACAGATTCGCAAGACCGCTGAACACACCACGCTGCGACTTCGCAAACAGACTCGTGTCTGGGAAGGAAGCCGCTCGTCTACACCGGGATCGAAAGACCTGGACCTTCCCATCACACTTAGCATTGGCGTCGCAGAACCGACCGCGCCACACCTCTCGCTCACCCTTGTGACAAAAGCCGCCTATCGCGCGCTCTACGAAGCGAAAGGGGAGGGTGGCAACATGGTCAAACGCGGGGCCATTCAAATTACTTCGGCAAAAACAGCTCCGAGCCCCACCGGCCGCATCGTCACCTACAGTGAATTCGAAGCCTGACCCTCACAGCAGCGTCTTCACCGTCTCCGCCGGTCTGGCCAACACCGCCTTGTCATCCCTGACCACAAGCGGACGCTGAATCAGATCCGGATGCTTCACCATCAAATCCAGCAACGCGTCATCTGACAACTCCTTTTTAGCCAGCCCCAGTTCCTTGTAGATATCCTCTTTTGTCCTAAGCGCGTCCTTCGGAGAAAGTCCGGCCTTTTTCAAGATCCTCTTCAACTGCTCTTTCGTAAACGTCTGCTCGTAGTAATTCACCGCCGTGAACGGCGTCCCGCTGTCCTTTAGCATCTGCACCGTTTGTCGGCACGTGGTACATGTCGGCTTATGATAAATCGTGATGTCGGCCATTTTTACTCCTTATGAAGAAACCTGCCTTGACGCCATTTTTTCTGCTATGGTAGATCATTCGAGATTGTTACACGTTCACTGCACCACACGATACTATGCCACTCGTCGGAACAAGTTCTTCTGGTCAGTTTTCCTGTACCGCGACCACCGTGCACACACTTCGTGAGCTCCGCACCAAACGCAAGGGCCAGCCGGTCTTCGTCTTAGGCCACTTGCTGGATCGAAAAGGCCAGGAAGCCACCTTCGAGGTCTTCAATGACCGGATCGCCCTGGTCAAATTCCCGGATGGCGCCGTCATCGGCTACGATCCGCTGGAACTTCTCCTGCCGACAGAAATCGACGACAAGGGTGTCGCCTACTTTGAAATCCGCCCCTGTGCCCAATGCGGCATTCTCTTCCCGCTGACCATTGCCGAGCGGGATGCTGATACCGAACCCACCGAGTGCCTGGGCTGCCGGACCTAAGTCAAGCCAACAGTTATCCCCGCAAGCTGTTCAGAAAGGCCATCGCCTGCTAATCGACCAGCGGCGCGATCTCCAACGCCTTCTTAAGCAGGCAATCACCGGCAAACCCCTGCAACGCCATCGGCAACATACTCCCGTCGACCACCCGAACCGTGGTCACTCGAAAGCCCTCGCCGGAGCGCTGGCCTTCAAGTCGCATCGCATGACAGATTTCCAGCTTCTTCCATATCAGATTGCCGACGATGGCCTCTGAGGCCAGCAGCTTGGTATCGGTGACCGTCCCATCGATCGCAATTTTTGCCGAGATCCTCGTCTTGTCTTTGGGCGCTTCGCTCACCACCGCATACACCGGCTGATCCTCCTGAGCCTGCACACTCCCGTGGCCCATTAAGACGACTCCCATGAGCACCACCCCCGCGATGGTCGCCGTGTGTGTCATTCAGGGCCTCCTATCCGACCGTTCGGGAGCCATATCCACCCCTTTTTCAGGACGGGGATCGCTGGGATGCAGAGGACTGGCGCCGATCACCTTTTCCCCCGGACGGGAATCGCCATGATTCAGAGTGCTGGTGCCCATCACCTTCTGCCGAACCGGCGGCGGTGGGGGAGCCATGACCGTACGATCCCGCATGCGCCAAAACACAATCGCCGCAGGCACCAGGACCAATACACCCAGAATCAGCATCACGCGTAACACAAAAAACCTCACTCCACTGCGTATCGCACACTCAAAGACAGTATGCCAATCGTCATTTCTCAATTCAAGAATGACCAACCTCGAAGAGTCCGCTCATGATACGATATTTATAGATTGCAATCGTGTCCACAATGGAGATCGCCCATGCCGCACGATTTCATGCCGGGCCTGGACGGCGTACCAGCCGCCACCTCTTCAATCAGCGACGTAGACGGCCGACACGGCGTGCTCGAATATCGCGGCATCAGAATCGAGACGCTTTGCGCCCAGTCATCTTTCCTCGAAACATCCTATCTGCTCCTCTTCGGCCGGCTCCCCACGCGTCCGGAACTTGATCGCTGGACCAGTGACATCACCCATCATCGCCGCATCAAGTTTCGCATCAACGACCTCTTGAAGTGCCTCCCGGAAAGCGGACATCCAATGGATGCGCTGCAAGCCGCGGTCGCCGCGCTCGGCATGTTCTATCCGGGTCGGCAGGTCAAAGACGCGGAGAACAACTACTGGTCGGCAGTACGGCTCATCGCCAAACTCCCGACGATCGTCGCAGCCTGGGCCAGACTCCGACACGGCAACGATCCCATCCCACCCCAAGACGACCTCGAATTCTCCGAGAACTTTCTCTACATGCTGACGGAACACGCGCCGCATCCGCTCTGGAAAGACCTCTTTGACGATTGCCTCATCCTCCACGCCGAACATACGATGAACGCCTCGACCTTTACGGGGCTCGTCACGGCCTCGACGCTCGCCGATCCTTATACCGTCGTCGCCTCCTCGATCGGCGCACTGAAAGGACCGCTCCATGGCGGAGCGAACGAAGAAGTGATTCAGATGCTCCGCGAGATCGGCAGCCCCGAACGAGCTCGAACCTACGTGGAACAGAAACTGGCCGGCAAACAGAAGCTCATGGGATTCGGCCATCGTGTCTATAAAGTGAAAGACCCTCGTGCCACGATTCTTCAAGGACTCTGCGAGCGGCTCTTCAAAGAATGCGGGCCATCGCCCCTCTATGTCGTCGCATTGGAAGTCGAACGAGCCGCAGGGGAGTTATTGCAGGGGAAAAGCATCTACCCGAACGTCGATTTTTATTCCGGCATCATCTACGATCAGATGCGCATTGACACGGACCTGTTCACGCCGCTCTTCGCCATGGCCCGCGTATCAGGCTGGCTCGCACATTGGCTGGAGCAGCTGCGTGAGAACAAACTCTTCCGCCCGGACCAGATCTACTCAGGGGAACACAATCGCCCCTATGTCCCCTTGACGCAACGTTAACCGGGCATCTTCGCGTATTCCCCCTTGACTCCCGGCACATCGCAATTATCTCTGTTGTTGTAAGCACAACAGACGCGGCGCCGGCGTCAGGCACAACGAACACGATACATAATTCGTATGGAGGTATGCTATGACCGCTCTGATGCGTTGGGATCCATTTCGCGAACTCGAAGAGATGTCGGATCGACTGAATCGGATGGTGACTCGTCCTGCAACCAGAACCGACGGGAAGGAAGCCTTGACCGTGGCAGATTGGATGCCGACCGTCGATATCAGCGAAACTGCCGGTGAATACGTGATCCAGGCAGAGTTGCCTGAGGTGAAGAAAAACGACGTAAAAGTGACTTTGGAAGAGGGTGTCCTGACGATTCAAGGACAACGCCGTCAGGAAAAGGATGAGAAGACCACGAAATATCATCGGATCGAACGATCCTATGGGACATTCGTCCGGAGCTTCTCACTGCCGGACCAAGTGAACGAGAGCGGAGTGAAAGCCGAATTCAAAGACGGGGTGCTGAACCTGCACATCCCGAAATCGGAGAAGGCTAAACCGCGCGCGATCGAAGTAACGGTCGCATAACACTTCCTGGCATCCATACCGAGATGAAAGGCCCGCCCAGGCGGGCCTTTCTTTTTCCACCAGCCAGCATCATTCTCTTTCTCACATACTCTTGAGCTTCCACGCGACAACCGTTTAAGATGCGCGCTCCGTTACCCACATGATTGCCTAGCGAGGAGATACGCGCATGAAAAAGTCATCAGGAACACAGCCCTCACACACCCGCATTGAACGCGACACCATGGGCGAGTTGGCCGTCCCCTCGGACGCCTACTACGGCGTGCAAACCGCTCGCGCCATCGAGAATTTCCCGATCAGCTCTCTCCGCATGCCGCGCTCAGTGATCCGGGCTATGGGGCTGATCAAGCGCGCCGCTGCCGGCGTGAATCACTCGCTGGGCCTCTTGGACAAGAAACCCGCTGACGCAATCAAGGTGGCTGCCACCGAAGTGGTCGAAGGGAAGCTCGACGCCGAATTTCCGGTCGACATTTTCCAAACCGGATCCGGCACCTCCACCAACATGAATACCAACGAAGTGATTTCGAACCGGGCCACCGAACTCCTCGGCGGCGCGCGCGGGAGCAAACTGGTTCACCCGAACGACCACGTCAATTTGGGACAATCCAGCAACGACGTGATTCCCACGGCGATTCACATCGCCGCCGGGGAGCTGATGCAGCAACAACTCATTCCGGCCCTGACCCGCTTGCAGAAATCCCTCGACCGGAAGGCCAAAGAATTCGACAAGATCGTCAAGATCGGCCGCACCCATCTACAGGATGCCACACCCGTGCGGCTGGGGCAGGAGTTCGGCGGCTACGCGCGCCAGATCGAGCTTGGCATTCAGCGCGTGAAACGCGCGCAGGACGCCCTGAGCGAAGTCGCCCTCGGCGGCACCGCCGTCGGCACCGGCCTGAACTGTCATCCGAAATTTTCATCGAAAGTGATGGCAATTATTTCAAAGGAAACCGGTTGCACGTTCAAAGAGGCTAAGAATCACTTCGAAGCCCAGTCGGCTCAGGACTCGCTGGTTGAGGCGAGCGGGGAGTTGCGGACGATTGCCGTGAGCCTCATGAAGATCGCCAACGACGTTCGCTGGCTCGGCTCAGGCCCGCGCTGCGGACTGGGAGAGATCAATCTGCCGGAAACGCAACCGGGCTCGTCGATCATGCCGGGGAAGGTGAATCCTGTGATCGCCGAATCCGTGACGATGGTCTGCGCCCAGGTCATCGGCAATGACATCACCGTGACGGTCGGTGGACAGGCGGCCAACTTTGAATTGATCGTCATGCTGCCGGTCATGGCCTATAACCTCCTGCAATCGATTGAGTTGCTGGCTTCCGTCTCCAATAACTTCGCAACCAAATGCATCGACGGCATCAAAGCCAACGAAGAACGTTGCAAGAGCCTGATCGAGGAGAGCCTGGCGATGTGTACCGCGCTCGCGCCGGAGATCGGCTACGAGGCAGCCGCGAAACTGGCAAAGGATGCTTACAAGTCCGGCAAGACCGTTCGCGAAGTGGCGAAAGAACAGAAAGTCCTTTCAGACAAACGCCTCACCGAATTACTCGATCCCTGGCGCATGACCATGCCCGGCGGACCAGTGGGGAGCGCAGGGGGCTAAGGGGTCGGACCGTCAGCCATCCTATCGGTGACTTGGTATCCAGAAGAGAACAGTCCTCCCTAATTCAGGGAATTATTGTGACCACGAAACGGAGCATGACTTGGCCATAGTCTGGTCGGCGACGATCTTCCTGAGCGCCTTCTTACTGTTTCTCGTCCAGCCCATGATGGCAAAGATGATCCTCCCGATGTTGGGCGGGACCCCGGCGGTCTGGAATGCGTGCATGCTGTTCTTTCAAACCACGCTCCTGGCCGGGTATGGCTATGTCCATCTTCTGAATTCATGGGTAGATCCTCGGCGCCAGGTATTCGTCCATCTGTTCTTGCTGGCCGTTCCGTTGCTCTTACTGCCCATCGGCATCCCTGCAGCCTGGACGCTTCCCGACCAGACCAACCCAGTCCTCTGGGTGCTCCTTCTCTTGACCGTGGCGATCGGCTTTCCATTCTTCATGCTCTCCACGACGGCCCCGCTCTTACAGAGGTGGTTTTCTTGGACCGATCATCCCTCCGCTCGAGATCCCTATTTTTTGTACGCCGCGAGTAATGCGGGCAGCATGGTGGCATTACTGGGTTATCCGTTCGCCATCGAACCCTGGGTCCCCCTCAGAGGCACACAAGGACTGTCGCAGACGATGCTCTGGAGCATCGGATATGGAACCCTCGTCACGCTTCTTGGAACATGTGCGTGGCTCCTCAGGCAGGAACACGTGCACGGAGCCGCGGTATCGACCTCCAGGTCGAATGCCCAGACGTACACGCCTCTTTCGCCACTTCCCATGCTCACTCGCCTGCGCTGGATCCTCCTGGCTTTCATTCCTTCAAGCCTTCTGTTGGGAGCCACGACCCACCTCACGCTCAATGTGGCTGCCATTCCACTGCTGTGGGTTGTCCCGCTCGCACTGTATCTGTTGAGTTTCATTCTGGTGTTCGCGAAATGGTCCCCGGCCAATCACCGGGCCATGGTCATGACCTTGCCGGTGGTGCTGTTGCTCCTAATGTTTAATGCCATGCCATTTGCCCCATCGCTTCCGTATCTCGTTCAACTCCTGCTCCCGCTCGTAGGGTTGAGTCTGGTGGCCGTGGTCTGCCATGGGGAACTAGCCAGAACAAGACCAGCGACAGACCGGCTGACCATATTCTATTTGCTCATGTCCATCGGCGGGGCGCTCGGAGGCCTCTTCAATGCCCTGATTGCACCGGTCGTATTCAGCGACATTTATGAGTACGACATCATTCTGGTACTCGCCGCCTGTGTGCTGCCGCGTTTAGAAGGTGCCGATCCGCTGTGGCTTTCGCAATGGATCTCTTCTCAATGGGGATCACGCCTGCGGGACGCGGGAGACATGCCGTGGATTGCAGGAATAGTACTGACCACCGCGCTCTGTAGTGCGCTCAGCTATTCGTTGGCTCAACCGCCGCTCATCCTGGATGCCGTCCTCGCTGGTATTCCGTTGCTGTTGTGCTATGCCTGTCTGCGGAAGCCTCTTCATTTAGGACTGGCGCTCGGCGCCGTGCTCATCACCGCCAACGTCATCAGCAACGTGTTCGATGACCCAGTCCTGTACCGGACACGCTCTTTCTTTGGCGTGCTCACGGTCAAGGCGGATGGAGATGTGCACCGGCTGAAGCACGGCACCATCAACCACGGCATGCAGCGGATACAACCGGAGTTGCGACGGGATTCCGTAAGCTACTTTCATCCCGCCGGACCATACGGACAAGTCTTTGCTGCGTTCAGCGGGCCTGAATCCAAAAAGCGTATTGCCGTGACAGGGCTCGGTATCGCGGCATTGGCCAATTATGCCGAGCAGGGGCAGTCGCTGACATTCTATGAAATCGATCCGGCTGTGGTGGGGATTGCACAAAATCCCAAGCTGTTTACGTATTACGACGACGCCATAGGCCGCGGAGTCGATCTGCGAGTGGTCGTCGGTGATGCACGACTGAAAATGCTGGAGGCTCCCGACGGAGCCTATGACATGATCATTCTGGACGCATTTACCTCCGATGCGATCCCGGTTCATCTCCTGACCCGCGAAGCTATGGAGATGTATCTGCAAAAATTGGCTCCCAATGGCCTGTTGGTCATTCACATCTCGAATCGGTATCTGGCGCTCGAACCGGTATTGGGGAATCTCGGAAACGTCCTTCATTTATTCGGGCTGAAACAGTTCGGAGTATCGGATGACTCGATCCTGCAATACGCGGCGGACATTGTGATCATGGCAAAAGGAAAAGAAGCTTTCGGCGCCCTGGGCAAGGATCCACGGTGGACACCACTCCAACAATCCTCAACAGTCGGCCTCTGGTCCGATGATTTCTCCAACGTCGTGAGCGCCATCAAATGGAGCAAGTAGGCCCCCTAGATTGGGTTACAGCAGTGCCTTGCAATATTTTCTCATTCCCCGTTTGCATAGACTAGCCACTCGACGCGAATTTCTCAGGCCTGTATCTGACGCTATGGCCGTCCATGACTAACACCCAGAACATTCGCCGGTGCAACGGCATCACTTCGCCCACTTCCACCCACGATGACTTCATCCTCTCTTTCCTCCCTTAATCGAACAAAGCGGTGCGATGAACCCTAGGAGAAGTCCCGAAACGTGAAATGCTCCAAAACTTTGACACCCCAAAAGTCTCTATGCTAATGTCCGCGAAACTGTTGGGGTTTAGTCACCGTCCATCAACTTTTTCCAGGGAACATCGCATGAGCGCACAGGGTAAGCATGTGATCATTGTGGCCGGAGCCGGACCAGCCGGAATGGCCGCTTCAAATATGCTGGCGAAGGCCGGCCATGACGTCATCATACTCAACCGCGACATCAAGTTCGGCGGGCTGGCTGAATACGGGATTTTCCCGGCCAAGCTGAAATTGCGCGGCGGACTCAAAAAACAATATTGGGACATGCTGGAACAACCCAATGTCCACTATTTCGGCAATGTCTCGATCGGCAAGGGGAAAGATCTCACGGTCGAGGACGTGCGTGCCCTCGGCGCCAGTGCCGTCGTCTTTGCGATCGGCGCACAAGGCACCAAGGCCATCGGCGTGGAAGGGGATTCCGCCCAGGGTATATTCCATGCCAAAGACGTGGTCTACCACTTCAATCGATTGCCCGGATTCGGGGATCGGCCGTTTGAGGTCGGGAAGCATGTGGCTGTCATCGGAGCTGGCGACGTCATGGTCGATATCGCCCATTGGTTGATTCGCTATAAGAAGGTAGAGCGCGTGACCGCCATCGTGCGGCGCGGCCCGCTGGAGCGAAAGTACAATCCGAAAGAAATCCGGTCAGTCTGCGCGAACATGGATGTCGAGGGCATTACCAAGGAAGTGTCGCGCATCAAGGATCGCCTTGCCGCCGTCGGTCAGAATGCAGACGAAGTCTTAAAAGGGATGACTGACGAATTTACCAAGTGTGACCCCGCGGTCAGCGACACCAAAATGGGCTTCAAATTTCTCGCCTCTCCCAAGCGTATCCTGGTCGATGGCAACAATCGGGTACGCGGGCTAGAGATGGAAGATAACAAATTGGAGCCCAAGGGAACCGACACAGCCGCAGTGGGACTCAAGCAGTACTACGAATTCCCCTGCGACGCTGTCGTCTTCGCCGTAGGCGACAAGGTGGATGAGACGGTGGGACTCCCCTATAAGAACGGACTCTTTGTTACAAATCCCAATAAGACCAGCAACGACCCCGACGATGCCCTTTTCCAGGCCTATGACGAAGCGACCGGCAAGCCGGTGGATGGAGTGTTCCTCACCGGATGGGCGCGCAAAGCCAGTGAAGGACTGGTCGGTGTTGCCAAGCGGGACGGGGAGTGGTGCGCGGAAGTGGTAACTCGCTATCTGGAAGCCAAGAACCCTGGCCAGCCGGTCTCAGCCAAGACTGTCACAGATAAACTCACCGGCCTGCTGAAAGAAAGAAAGAGCCGTCCGGTGAATCTCGCCGGACTCAAAGCGCTCGATGCCGCGGAGAAAGCCCATAGCAGCGCAACAGATTGTATCGGGGAATTCAAGTACGCCACCAACCAAGAGATGCTCAACTTGATTGACCGGCACTCGCACTAGGCAAGCTCACAGGGAGACGGCTCAACCGTCTCCCCACTTCAGTTTCTCCCGCAACACTTCATAATATCGTGTTTCAGGAAACCGGATCAGTCTGGTCCGATGCTCCGAGACCTTGATCTCGATCGTATCCCCCTGAGAAATAGCGACACCCACCTGGCCGTCCATGGTGGCCATCGCTCCGTCATCTTTACTGGTCAACGTCACTTCGATTTCCGCTTCAGCCGGGACAATCAGCGGACGATGGGTGAGGGTGTGGGGACAGATCGGTGTCAGCACCAGCGACTGCACTGCCGGAGCCAGGATCGGGCCGCCAGCCGAAAGAGAGTAGGCCGTGGATCCGGTCGGCGTGCTGACGATGAGTCCGTCGCCTCGCAGATTCGTCACGAACTCGCCCTGGATTGCGATTTTCAACTCAATCATTCTCGCCAAGGTGCCCTTGCTGATCACGACATCGTTGAGAACGGCCCCCTGCGTCACCGTTTCTCCATGCCGATGCACATGGGTCTTGAGCATGAGTCGCTCATCCAGGACAAAGTCGTTGGCAAAGACTCGATCGAGCGAAGGATAAAGATTCTCCAAACGGACTTCGGTCAGAAACCCCAGCCCGCCCATATTCACGCCGAGAATGGGGATACCTCGCTCTCCGGCGAGACGCGCCGCATTCAGCATCGTCCCGTCACCGCCTAATACCAGCAGCACATCGGCCTGACTGGCCAATTGTGTTTTCTGAATTCCTCCGGTCTCGCCAAGCAACGCAGCGGAAGTTGTATCTAAGAGCGCAACGATGTTCTTCGCCCGTAGCCAGGAGACAACCGTCTGCAACGTTTCCTTGACCTCTGGAAACTTGGGCTTGGTCAGAATGCCGATACTCTTGCGTTGCATAGAAGTTCCGGGTGCCTTCGATCGTGGGTCGGGAAAGGTGCGGAATTGTATCGGGACGCTTCTCAGACTGTCAACGCAACATCCACACGCGATCGCAGTTTGATGCGATGACAATGACAGCACCCTCACAGTCGTTTCGCATCACTGTCGGATTCGCATGCAACCTTGACACTCGAAAAGACGGTAGTTAGAATTAGGCCAAGATTTTCCATAGGTTTGCGCAACCGACAGTACTACCAGTCTAGACCAGACCACAAGGAGGCAGGATGTTCGAACGATTCACGGACAAGGGTCGGAAGATCATCATCCTGGCACGGGAAGAGGCCGAGCGGCACCAGAACGATTATCTCGGGACGGAGCACTTGGTTCTCGCGATTCTTCGTGAATCCGACGGTATCGCCCTGATGATCCTGAAAAAGATGGGACTCTCCACGGAACAGATCCGGCTCGAAATCGAGCGGAATCTTCCTGGCGGGGGCACCACGATGACCTTCGGGGAAATTCCCTTCAGCCCACGCGTCAAGAAAGTGATCGAATATGGTGTGGAAGAAGCCCGGCTTCTGGGCCACAATCATATCGGCAGCGAACATCTCCTGCTCGGCCTCTTGCGGGAAGAAGAAGGCATCGGCGGAAAAATTCTCCGTAGTCTCGGAGCCAATCTGCTGACGGCCAGACAGTTGACCGTCACCTTCCTCAGAAAGTCTGCGCCACGCGAGCGCGATAGAAAAAGTAATACACCGGCGCTCGATGAATTCGGACGGGATCTCACCCAGATGGCCCAAGAAGGGCAGTTGGATCCGGTCATCGGTCGCGCCGATGAAATCGAACGCGTGCTTCAGATTCTCAGCCGACGGACCAAGAACAATCCGGTCCTCATCGGGGAGTCGGGAGTCGGCAAGACCGCGATCGTCGAAGGCTTGGCTCAGCGAATCGTACAGTCTGAAGTCCCGGATAATCTCTTGTCGCGGCGAGTCATCGCACTCGATCTTGGTTCACTGGTTGCCGGCACCAAATATCGCGGCCAGTTTGAAGAGCGACTCAAGGTTGTGATGAAGGAAATCGTGCAAGCCGGCAATATCATCATCTTCATCGATGAATTGCACACGCTCGTCGGAGCCGGAGCAGCAGAGGGATCGATCGATGCCTCCAATATGCTCAAGCCCGCACTATCCCGCGGCGAGATCCAATGCATCGGCGCTACCACATTAGATGAGTATCGCAAGCACATTGAAAAGGACGGCGCCCTCAAGCGACGGTTCCAGCCGATTCATGTTCAGCCTCCGAGCATGGATGAGGCCGTGCTCATTATCCAGGGACTCAGAGATCGCTATGAAGAACACCATGGCGTCGAGATTTCAGAAGATGCCATCGTCGAAGCGGTCAAACTGTCCGACCGGTACATCACCGATCGGTTCCTTCCGGATAAAGCAATCGATTTGATCGACGAAACCGGTTCGCGTGCCAAACTCCAGACCTACGCCTTGCCGTCTGAGTTGAAGGCAATGGAGCAGGAACTCAAGAAGGTCTCCCGGGATAAAGAACTCGCGATCTCGATGCAAAACTTCGAAGAAGCCGTGCGCCACCGCGAAGAAGAAGAACGGTTGCGCAAACTGCTGGATGAATCGAAGCGCGAGTGGAAAAAGAGCCAGGAGAAGAACAAGCCGACCATCGGCAAAGAAGACGTGGCCTACGTCGTCTCGAAGATGACCGGGATCCCGCTCTTTAAATTGGAAGAAGAAGAGTCGAACAAGTTGCTGCATATGGAGGATTTCCTCCACAAGCGGGTCATCGGTCAAAACGAAGCGATTTCGGCCGTGTCGCGCGCCATCCGCCGCTCACGGGCGGGTTTGAAGGATGCGAAGAAACCGATCGGCTCTTTCATTTTCATGGGTCCCACCGGCGTCGGCAAAACCGAGTTGGCCAGGACGGTCGCAGAATTTTTATTCAACAGCGAAGATGCGTTGATTCGCGTCGATATGTCCGAATACCAAGAGAAGTTCACCAGCTCACGACTCTTTGGAGCCCCTCCGGGCTATGTCGGTTATGAAGAGGGCGGACAGCTGACCGAGAAGGTCCGCCGCCGTCCGTATTCCGTGGTGCTCTTCGATGAAATCGAGAAGGCCCACCCGGACGTGTTCAACGTGTTGCTTCAGGTTCTGGACGACGGCGTCTTAACCGACAGCCTCGGCCGTAAAGTGGACTTCAAGAACACCGTCATCATCATGACCTCGAACATCGGGACGAAGATGATTCAAAAGGGTGTATCGCTCGGCTTCCAGAGCACGGAAGGGGAGCAGGCGAGGAGAAAGAAGGAAGAAGTGATGGGCGAATTACGCCGCTCCTTCAGCCCTGAGTTCCTGAACCGGATCGACGAAGTCGTGATCTTCCATCAGCTGGAGAAGGAACAGCTCTACACCATTCTTGATATTTTGATCCGTGAGCTGAACTCGCGTCTTGTGGAAAGAGGTGTCGAGATCGAGCTGGATGACGAAGTCAAACAATGGCTGATCAAAGAAGGATATGAGCCATTGTATGGGGCTCGCCCGATGCGCCGGACCATTCAACGCGCCATCGGTGACCCGCTCTCCGATGACCTCATCAGAGGACGGTTCAAGGACAGCCGCAAAATCAAGGTTGTGCTTCGTGACGGAGCTCCAACCTTCATTGAGCAGGAGACGATGGCCAGCGTGTAACCCGCCCATCGGAATACGCTCGTACGACGGATTACGAGATTCACTTGCACCCCCTGTGGTCACATTGACTGCAGGGGGTGCATGCTTTTCAGCGACAGAGTGTGGTAACTCTACAGAGTCATGACGACGATCCCATCCGCTGCAACCGAACACACCGCCGCCTGGACCCCGGGCCCGATACTGGGGATTGAATCCTCCTGCGATGAAACGTCGGCCGCGATCCTGAATCGCGACGGAATGGTCCTCTCGAACATCGTGTCGTCACAGGACTCAGTTCATCGCCAATTCGGCGGCGTGGTTCCTGAACTGGCCGCACGCGCCCATCTGAGCACCATTGACAGAGTTGTCCAGTCCGCGCTGGTTGAAGCACGTCTCTCCAGGCATGACCTTGGGGCCATCGCCGTCACACAAGGACCCGGTCTGGCCGGTGCACTCCTGGTCGGACTCAATTATGCCAAAGGATTGGCCTATGGCTTATCGCTCCCGCTGATCGGCGTCAATCATCTTGAAGGTCATATCGCCTCTGCCTGGTTGGCAGATGCCACATTCCCGTTCCCATGCATTATCCTTGTCGTATCCGGGGGACATACCCACCTGTTCAGGAGAGAAGCCGACGGTCAAACCATACTGTTGGGCTGTACGAGGGATGATGCTGCCGGTGAAGCGTTTGATAAGGGTGCGCAGATGCTCGGCCTGGACTATCCGGGCGGGCCTGCAATTGATCGACTGGCGCGCCAAGGCAACCCCAAGACCATTCGCTTCCCCTTGTCTCGCTTGCAAAAGAGCAGTTTGGAATTTAGCTTCAGCGGGCTGAAAACGTCGTTGCTCTATCGACTTCGCGGGATGGACGCCGCGGCACGTACCGCCCAGGCCGCCGACCTGGCAGCGGGCTACCAAGAAGCGATCGTGCGCGTCCTCGTCGATCGGGCCTTTGTGGCGATACGGTCTAGCGGTGTGAGGGCGCTGGCGGTGGTCGGAGGCGTCTCCGCCAATTCACGGCTCCGCGCATTGCTCACCGCGAGAGCTCAGGAAGAGGGGATCAGGCTCGCGTTGCCTCCGATGGCCTACTGCACTGACAACGCCGCTATGATTGCATCTGCCGGGAGACAACTGCTCATGAGCGGGCAACAGCCTGACGCTGATCTTGAGATTCTTCCATCACTGCATCCAGGTACCTACGCCGGTCGTATAATCGTCCACGCCCGTTAACCAAGAGGCAGCTTATTCCTGACATACAGGGCAAAACCCTCGGACTTCGTGCCAGCCAACTCGCCGCGATCGAGCATCTCTATCGACGACGGAATGCGGTCGATGAGGTCCTTTCACTTGAACTCGCAACAGAGCTCTCAACGCTCTCGGCTGAGTACCGGCGGCCGATCTCGCTGCTACTCACCAGACGCGGGATCGTACAGGAAATCATCGTGGGGACCGACATGGTGCTGTCGCCCACCACACTGTCCAAGTTTCGTGCAGGCCCCCGTTCACTGCGAGGACTTCGCCTGATTCGAACACAACTACAAGACCGGCCCTTGAGCCAGGAAGATCTGACCGATCTCGGCTACCTGCGCCTCGATCTGATCGGCCTCCTCTCGGTGTCGCCAAATGGCACCCCCGGTACGCTCTATCTGGCGCATCTCCTGCCACCGAATGAAACCGGGCGGCTCTGCGAAATCCTCAAACCGACGCCGCTCCAGGAATGCCCCATCGTCTTCGACCAATTCATCAAAGACCTCGAAACGGACCTGCAGGAAGCACTCAAGCATCACGCCGTCACCAGCGGAAGTGAGTCCGCCATTCTGGTCAGTGCATCGTCTCATGGCCGTGCCGAGCAGGAAGAACGGCTGGATGAACTTGCCGACCTTGCCGCCTCTGTCGGCGTCACCGTGATTGATAAGACTGCGCAGCGCATAGGAGACGGCCACCAGCGATACCTGCTGGGAAGCGGAAAACTGAAAGAAGTACTGATACAAACCCTGCATAAAGGCGCGGATATGGTCATCTTTGATCAAACGCTCACGCCGGCCCAGGCACGGGCGATCGCCGAGATGACAGACATCAAAGTCATCGACCGGACCCAGTTGATCCTCGACATTTTTGCGCGCCGTGCCCATAGCCGCGAAGGCAAGGTCCAGGTGGAACTGGCGCAATTACGCTATCTGCTTCCGCGCCTCTCCGGACAAGGCACACAGCTGTCACGCCTCGGCGGAGGGATCGGAACCAGAGGCCCTGGAGAAACGAAACTGGAAACCGATCGCCGGAAGATTCGCGATCGGATTACCCACCTGGAGCGCGAGATCGAGCAATTCTCCAAACATCAGGACCAGCGCCGCGCGCGCCGGGAACGGCAGGGACTTCCGGTCCTCTCCTTTGTCGGCTACACCAACGCCGGAAAGTCGACCTTGCTGAACATCCTCACCGAGAGTCACGTCTCAGCCGAAAACCGCCTCTTTGAGACATTGGACACGACCAGCCGCCGCCTGCGCTTCCCTCAGGATCGGGAAGTCATCGTGACCGATACGGTCGGGTTTATCAGAGATCTCCCCAAAGAATTGGTCGGAGCCTTCCGGACGACGCTGGAAGAATTACGCGAAGCCGATTTACTCCTGCATGTCGTCGATGCGAGCGCGCCCGACATCGATGTTCAGATAAAGACCGTCCTGGATATCCTTGAGGAATTGACCCTCGACAAGATCCCGCAAGTCCTTATCTTCAATAAGTGCGATCGGCTCCCTGCAGCTCAGGCCGAAGCCTTGTGCCGCCGCTATGACGCGATCGGCATCTGCGCCTTGAATGCATCCACACTGCGCCCGCTGATTGACCATCTGGCGACGCGTGTCCACACAATGACCAGCACGCAAGCACCGGACATCCCTCAGCAGCGGACCCCGGATACCGCACTTGCATCTCCAATTTAACCGCGGCAGAATTGCGCCACTTTCAATGAACGCTCATTCGCGCCGCCATCCATCAGTCACAGCAAAGCCCGCCACGCTGGCACGACTGCTACTCAAGCACCAGCCGAAGGCCGAGATGGAATTGACCCACCGGTCTCCGTGGGAATTGCTCGTCGCCACAATCCTCTCTGCGCAGTGCACCGACCAGCGGGTCAATCAAGTCACGCCGGCGCTGTTCAAACGATTCCGTCGTCCGCAGGACTTTGCATCAGCCGCTCCGCTCGAACTCGAAGCCCTCATCAAATCGACCGGGTTCTATAAGAATAAAGCCAGGCACTTGATCGGATGCGGCAAAGCCATCGTAGAACGATTCGGCGGGGCAGTTCCTCAGCGCATGGAAGAATTGACGACCATCCCGGGGGTCGGCCGCAAGACCGCGAACGTGATCCTGGGGACGGCCTTCGGGCAACCGGCGATCGTCGTCGACACCCATGTCAAACGAGTCGCCAATCGACTGGGCCTGACCACCTCGGACAATCCCGAGCAAATCGAACAGGATTTGCAACGGCAATTACCAGAAGTCCAATGGACCGCTATTTCTCAGCGCATCCTTCTGCACGGGCGTTATATCTGCCTGGCGCGTAAACCCCTCTGCAATGCATGCCCGCTCTACGCGGAATGTCACTGGAAAGGAAAGCTCCCGCAATGATCACCAGCATGACCGGATTCGGACGACGACAAGGGGCCTGGCAGGACGGGCAGGTCACGGTGGAAATTCGATCGGTCAATCACCGGTTTCTGGAAACCGGTCTCCGACTGCCGAAGACCATGAGTGCGCGTGAAGAACACATCAAGAAGGCCATCCAGGAGCATTGCCGCCGCGGTCGTGTAGACTTGACGGTCCTCGTCCAGGGCGGGCGGGGAGGGACGCGGTCGCTGCAACTTGACGCCGATCTGGCGAAACAGTACCATCAGGCCCTCCGAAATCTCCAAAAAACGCTCAAACTCAAAGGATCGATCGATGTCGGGCTCCTGGCAGGATTCCGTGATGTCATTACGATTTCAGACCAGCCGGCCGACGACCCGAAACTCGCTACGTTCATTGAAAAACTGGTAGGCCAGGCGATCCAAGACCTGGTGAAGATGAGAAAGAAGGAGGGCGCGCTCCTCGCGACAGATATTCGGGCTCGCATCGAGACCCTGCGTGGACTGAAAACGCAAGTGGCGGTCAAAGCCCCGTCAGTGGCCCAAGACGGCTTTGATCGCATGAAAATCCGGCTTGAGAAGCTGCTCTCGTCTGAGATCCCGGATGTGCCGAAATTGCACCAAGAGCTGGCCCTCTTTGCCGATCGCAGCGACATCACAGAAGAATTGGTCAGACTCGATGCACATATGATACAGTTCGACCATACGCTTCAGAGTTCGGAGTCCGTGGGCAAAACGTTGGACTTTCTCCTGCAGGAGATGGGGCGAGAGGTCAACACCATCGGCTCTAAAGCCAATGATGCCACGATTACGGCGTCGGTCGTACAAATGAAGGCGGAGTTAGAGCGAATCCGAGAACAAATTCAGAACGTGGAATGACCAGCACCATGAGCACCAGCCCTGCACCAACCGCATCAGATCCGCGCCCCTATGTCCCCGAGAGGCGGGGAATCTTGTTTATTATTTCAGCCCCGTCCGGAACAGGCAAGACGACTCTCTGTAAGCAAATTACCGCTTCGGTGCCGGGGATTTGGCATTCCGTCTCCTACACCACCAGGCAGCCGAGGCCCGGGGAAGAACACGGACGGGAATATTTCTTCATCGAAGAGAAAATCTTTCAGGACATGGTGGCAAAAAACGAGTTCATGGAATATGCCCATGTCTACGGCAACTGGTACGGCACCCCGCGCAAAGCTCTGATGGATAAGATGGAGCAGGGGATCGACGTCCTGCTCGAAATCGACGTCCAGGGCGCCTTGCAGATCAAGAAAAAGGTGCAGGACGCGGTCTATATTTTCATCCTGCCGCCCTCGATGGAAACGCTGCGCACCAGGCTCCAGAGCCGGGCCTCTGATACCCCGGAGGAAATTCTTCGCCGATTGCAGAAGGTGAAGGAGGAGGTGTGGAGTTACCGCGAGTACTACTACATCGTACGTAACGACAACCTGGACCAGTCTCTCAAAGAACTCCAGAGCGTGTTCCTGGCGGAACGCCTCAAAACGAAGCGACTCGATATGCATTGGCTCGAACAGAACTTTATTCTCGAGAAAGAATCCAAACCGGGAGATCGTGACCAATCTTCCATTGCCAAAGGGAGTACCGCACACCATGATTGACATGCTCAACCTCTTGCCCCAGTACAAACTCGGCCAATTCGACTCACGCCACCGGCTCGTGATCGTCGCCGCTCAGCGGGCCAAGCATCTGATCCAGGGAGCGAAACGTTCCGGCCTCGTCCGGTTCACCAAGGAAACCACCTGCTCACTCGATGAAGTGCTGCGCGGAGAGGTCAAGTATCTCGTGGGCGAGGAAGCCCGTGATGCTATGAAAGAAGCCAAGCGCGGAAAAGAAGGCGAGACCGAGCGGCTGGCGATGATGACCGGTGAAGACGCCAAGGAAATCAAGAAAGAGCTGAGCGTCTATGTGGACGACGCCGCCGTCAAGCCCGCCCCCGCGGAGGAGTAACATTGGATTCAGAGGCGACGCCGGGGACGTTGACCGGTAAACGGGTGGCGCTCGGCGTCACAGGAAGTATCGCGGCCTATAAGGCCGTGAGCCTTCTGCGTGCTCTCACGCGGCAGGGAGCCGGCGTCTCCGTCGTGATGACCAAGGCTGCGACTCAGTTCGTCACACCGATGACTTTTGAAGTGCTGTCCGGCCAGCCGGTGACGACCGACCTCTTCGAAGCTCATCAAGAGATGAAGCATCTGTCCATCCCGGAAAAGGCCGATGCCATCGTGGTCGCGCCGGCGACGGCCAACTTCCTGGCCAAGGCCGCTGTCGGACTGGCGGATGATGTCCTGTCAACCATGCTGCTCACGAGCCGCTGTCCTTTGATTGTGGCACCGGCCATGGATGGCGACATGTGGACCCATCCCACCGTCCAGGACCATGTCCGAACTCTCCGCTCACGGGGTGCGATCATCCTCGATCCGGAAGAAGGGCCGCTGGCCTCGGGGCTGATTGCTCAGGGACGACTCGCCGCAGAACCTCGAATCCTGGAAGCCGTCGAACAAGCCCTCCTTCCACTCACCGATTTGAAAGGACAGAGGATCCTCGTTTCAGCCGGCCCCACCCAGGAAGCTATCGATCCGGTTCGCTATATTTCCAATCGCTCGTCGGGAAAGATGGGCTACGCCATCGCAGAAGCGGCAAGAGACCGGGGCGCCGAGGTCATCCTCGTCAGCGGCCCCACTGCACTCACACCGCCGGCCGGAGTCCGCGTCGTGCCGATTACCACAGCCCAAGATATGGCCGACGCTATGTCGACGCATTTCAACTGGGCTTCGGTCGTCATCATGGCCGCGGCGGTCGCGGATTTTCTTCCGAAGAACCCCGCATCACAGAAACTGAAAAAGGGAACAGCCGCCATTCCCCCGCTTGAGTTGGAGCGGGCCCCTGATATTCTGGCGATGCTCTCGGCTAAACGAACCTCCCAAATCCTGGTCGGCTTCGCTGCCGAAACGCAGCACCTCCTCCAGCATGCCACCGACAAACTCGCCACGAAAGGCCTCGACCTGATCGTCGCCAACGATGTCACGCAAGCAGGGGCGGGATTCGGCAGTGAACAGAATGCGGCCATTATCCTCTCCCGCACCGGAATCCAGCACGCCTTCGACCTCCGTCCGAAATCACAATTGGCTCACGATATCCTCTCAACCATTGTAGAATTTGCGAAGAACGAACCTCGCNNTGCTTCCAAGGCCTTTATTCCATTGGCTGAGGAATATGGCAAAGCCGGCATGTGGTCCGAAGCGGCAGGAGTCCTCGAAGACGGGCTGAAATACTATCCAGGATTTATCACGGCGATGGTCGCGCTCGGCCGGGCCTACGACCAACTCAGCCAACCGACCAAAGCCAAAGCCATTCTGGAAGAAGCCATCAAGATCAGTCCGGAAAACCTCCGGGCGCATCGAACCTTGGCAAAGATCTACACAGCCGAAGGCTCCACCGCTGAAGCGCTCCGTTCATGCGACGTGATTCTGGCTCTCAATCCATTGGATCAAGAATCGCTCTCGCTACGCGCCGCCCTAGGTGCAGGAAGCCCGAACGTATCCGAAACTTCTAAGACTCCATCGGCAAAAACAACCCTCGCCTCCCCTCAAGCTGCTGTTGTCGTACCTCCGCCACACACACCAACAGTCGCAGAGCTCCCCCCCCTGGTCCAAGAAACAGATACCCCTGCTTCAGCGGGAGAGTCAGCAATACCAGACATCGTGGGTGATGCCACTGCCACCATGGCCTCCGCTCTTGAAACCGACCAGCCCCAGGCACAAGAGCCGTCACCCATTGACGCGACAGTGATGAATGAACTCGTTACCGAACAGACTCTGTCGTCTTCCCCATCACGCAATCAGGCAGTTGCCGGCCGACTGGAGCAGATGCTGCAATCCATCCACGCTCGCCGTCGTGATCGCCCTTCTCCCGAAGCTACCGCCGCTGCATCTCAACCCTGACCAAAGGTTTGACCCTCTCCGACGGGGCTGCTAGAATGCCGCCGCTAAGCACCTTGTTCGTGCACTCAATCTTTCTCGTGATTTCGGAGGCAGTGCGTACCTGAGATGGTTCGGATCCTTGTGCTACATGGGCCCAATCTCAACCTGCTCGGGACCCGGGAACAATCGATTTACGGCACGACCACGCTCGATGAAATTGATGCCGCCATTGCCCAGACAGCCGAGAGCTTGAACATTGAGGTCGATACCCGCCAGTCGAACATGGAAGGGGAGTTGGTCACCTGGATCCAGGAAGCGCGGACAGGTTATCACGGGATCATCATCAATCCGGCAGCCTACACCCATACCAGCGTAGCCATTCGGGATGCTCTGGCCGCCGTTGCTCTGCCGACCGTGGAAGTGCACCTTTCGAATATTTACCAGCGGGAAGCATTCCGTCATCATTCATACATCGCAGGAGTGGCGATGGCGCAACTCTCCGGCTTCGGACCAGCCGGCTATCTCCTCGCCCTCCAAGGCCTCCTCGAACATCTCCTGGAACAGGGCACCAAAACAGGCGGGGCCGCATCAAAACCCGTCCGCCGGACCCGCCGACGAAAAGCATGAGCACCACGCATTGAATCACCGTGTGAGGATGAAGGGAGTCTGCAGTGATTTCGACAGTTGATTTTCGCAATGGCGTTCGCTTGATGGTCGAAGGCGACCCCTTTTACATCGTCGAGTTTCAACATGTGAAACCAGGCAAAGGCGGCGCCTTCGTCCGGACCAAGTTGAAGAGCTATCTCACCGGCAACGTACTCGACCGCACGTTCCGATCCGGCGAGCGCTTTGAAGAGCCGAAACTCGATGAACGGGAAATGCAGTTTCTCTACGCAACCGACGACGACTACACATTCATGGATAACGAAAGCTACGAACAGCTGACGTTTGCCAAACAGCAACTCGGCGAGAACGCCGATCTGATCAAAGAGAACATGATCGTCAAGATCCTGGTCTACGAACACCGGCCAATCGACGTCGAACTGCCGAATTTCATCGAACTCAAAGTCGTGGACGCCGATCCGGGCGTGCGCGGGGACACCGCCTCCGGCGGCACCAAGCCCGCCACAGTCGAAACCGGCGCGATCATCAAAGTTCCCCTCTATCTGGAGGTAGGCACCGTGATTAAGATCGACACCCGCACCAGATCCTATGTGGAGCGCGTCCGGTGAGCAAGCGGCAACCGGCGCGTCCGAAGAAAAAGCAGCCTCGCCCGATCGTACTGCCTCAGGCTTTTCCCGGAACCCAGATGCCTGCCGACACCCTCTTGACCGGCACGCAGACCAAGCAGATCCAGGACCTGATCGATCTGCTCCGCCGGAACAACCTGACCGAGCTGGAACTCGAACGGCAGGGCGTCCGCATCCGTGTGCGGCATGAAGTCGGTCTGAAGACGGTGACCACGTCGGTCCAGGAAGCAGCGCCGGCCTCACCCCAGTCCGGCAACCAGCCGGCACCGTCCTCTGGCCCCTCGGCTGAAGAAACGGCCGGAATGTTCACCATCACCTCGCCGATCGTCGGCACCTTCTACCGGTCGCCGTCACCCGACGCCGATCCCTACGTTGAAGACGGGGACTATGTGAAAAAAGGCCAGGTGCTGTGCATCGTCGAAGCCATGAAGCTCATGAACGAAATCGAATCCGAAACCGACGGGCGTATCGTGAAGATCCTGGCGGAGAGCACAAAGTCCGTCGAATACGGACAGGCGCTGTTCCTGATCGATCCCAAAGCGACGCAATAGTCCGCCGCAATCGATACACCTCGGAGTGACTGCGTGTTCAAGAAAGTCCTTATCGCCAATCGTGGAGAGATCGCCCTCCGGGTCATCCGCGCCTGCAAAGAACTCGGCATCAAGACCGTCGCCATCCATTCGGAAGCCGACGCCGCCAGCCTGCACGTCCGCGCCGCCGATGAAAA
>CXWL01003373.1_pt1 | contig 36915 bp, 43 predicted proteins | sample 590931 | NCBI WGS metagenome assembly CXWL01 (sample SAMEA3498368, study PRJEB10139) | groundwater metagenome | biome: water well; material: biofilm material | place: Germany | collected 2015-04-27 | reverse complement strand
TGGAGCAACAGGAGAAACTGGTAGCACTGGAGCAACAGGTAACACTGGTGTCACAGGTCCGACCGGAGCAACAGGAGAAACTGGTAGCACTGGAGCAACAGGAGAAACTGGTAGCACTGGAGAAACTGGAGCAACAGGTCCCACTGGTGCAACAGGAGCAGGAGCAACTGGTCCAACAGGACCCAAAGGAGCAACTGGTGAAGGTTTACTAGGTCCAACAGGTAACACAGGAGCAACAGGTCCAACCGGCCCAGCAGGTCCATCTGGAGCAACAGGTCAAACTGGTGCAACAGGAGCAGGATCTACAGGTCCAACCGGATCTACAGGTCCAACAGGTTTCGTATCAAACCTTTATGTGAATACTGCTAACAATCCAACCATTGGTCCTACAGGTGCGACACTTACAGCAAATTGTAATGCTGGAGATTGGGCAACTGGAGGCGGATATGATATCAACGCTGGTACAATCCAATTCATAAGTGAAAACAAACCAGTTGGCGGAACAACCACTACACCTCCAACAGGATGGCAGGTAACACCATTCGCAGCACCTACAACAACGATTAATGTAAGCGCATACGTAGTTTGTGTTGACAATCCATAGACCTTAATTTTTTTCTTTTTTTGTTTAACAAAATCTAGCTTTATTTTAATTTGTAATTCATGACAAATGTGCATCATAGAGTAAATGAAAAAACTAGAACAGACCTGATTTAAAGCAAATCCTGATCCAACCAACAAAATCTCTATTTAAAAAAATCTTAAAACTATGATTTTTTAAAATAATCGTCAACTGTAACTAAAGTGCTAAAAAAACAAGAATCAACATATGTACAACGGTTACGGGTGAACTAATTTTAAAAAACTTTTTAGCAGTATAAACAATGTTATTTTTCCCCATATCTAATATTATAATATTAACTGTGGTGCCAAATATAATCAAGTTTCTGGTAATGGCGTTGTCTAAATCTTGCATTTTTGATAAAATTCCTAGTATCACATTCCTATTTTCATATATTTACAAATTCATCTTGATTTTAGATTACAGGAAATAATCCGGGCTTAATTTAACATGAGATGAGCAATTTTTTAATAGGGATTATGATCTCTTTATAGTCTAAGGTTGTGATTGAATTTACAAATTCTCTATTAAACGAAATTGACATTTTATTGAATCTACAAGTGGGAGATTTGATCAGACTGGAATATATAAAAAAAATGCTTCTTGACAACAAACCACTCTACACAAGTGATCGACAATATCTTGAAAATCTAATTGACAAGTATATCAAAAACGAAAATCACGATTCAAATAATTATGAACAAATACCATTTGAAATTAAATGTTGGAATTGTGAGACACCTTTCCCACAATCCTCAAACTATTGTCCTTCATGCGGTGTTAAACAAAATAAGCAATTCTCCAACAATCCTTTTCCCAAGCCAAGAAATCAAAAATTTAATCCACTGTCCCTTATTTCAAATGTATATTCCTATCAAATACTCTCCATTGTTGGTGGACTGGCTGCTCTGTTACCAATACTAGTTGCTACATCTGAAATTAATAACGTTCTAGATTATTTTGGATTTGAGGATTCACCACTCACCAGTATTTTGATTTCTGCTGGAATAGTCTCTAGTCTCTTGTCTTGTTCTGTGATGATTATTCCTTTTGTAATAAAAAACTCTAAAAAAGTGGGTCGGATTTTATTTTTTGCAGCATTTGCAATACTGATTACATCTGTTTTAGTAGGAATAGTTGGCTTTATTTTTATAATGATTGCAAGTATTACTGCCTTTAAAAAAAGACGTTACTAGAAAAATTATTTTACAAAATTTTTCCATTCACCAAATAATTAACAAATTTGGGGAAAATCCTACTGGTTCTCTAATTTACAAATTTTTTGAATGTCTCTTTTTTTCAATCATATTTCTTTCACCAATATAATACTATCCTTGAAAACCCAACTATTTGTAAAATAATAATTTGGCAGATTGGAAATTATGATATTATCCGGAATAATATTTTTTGGACCCTTCCTCAGTGGGATACAACTCTACCTTGGGACCAAAAAGTCCTTGTTTTTGCTCCACTCTGATCCATCCTTGGTTTTCCAATTTTTCTAAAACCGAATTGAGGGTTTCATTATCCATTCCTAATTTTTTTTGAAGGACATCAAAGTTTTTTGTCCCGCTATCAATCTCACCTAACACCAACATATCCATAGATTTTGGCTTTGATTCCTCTGAAGGCTGTACTCTAAAAGTTCCTCTTGATGATTCAGACATTGTGTTGTTTGAGACCTGAAATTGATTATTTATTGGCTGCTGGGGGGCACTCGAATTTTTCATTCTCCACTTTTTTACCAAACGGGGCAGTATTCTAGATAATGGAATTAAGAGAATTATCAAATAAAACCAATTAAATCCAATGTCTGCCATATCAAATTGTGTTATTGATATCTATTTCATCATTGTCTTTTTGCAAATAAATCAAAATTAATCTAAATAATTTAACAATCGTCATCCTACGAAAAACAAAATGTAATTAAAAATTAGCAGGGTATATTTATAGTAAAAAGAACAAAAGACATTGTCAAAATACCAGCAACCAAAAATAGACGTGAATTTTGGAAAAGCTAAACTTGTAATTCTTGGTGCCATCGTACTTGTCATTATTGCAATAATCTCAGCAGCATCAGTACAAATTGTAGATGCTGGACATCGTGGGGTTTTACTACACTGGAGTGCTGTGGACACTAGTGTTCCGCCTTTAGAAGAAGGACTTCATTTTGTGGCACCATTTTCAGATAAAGTTGTAAACATGGAAGTTAGAACCCTCAAATTTGTCAAAGCTACATCTGGTGCTTCAAAAGATCTTCAAACTGTAACTACTGAGGTGACAGTCAATTACAGGGCTGCACCAAACACGGTAAATACTTTGTACAAAGAAGTAGGATTGGATTATGAAAGCAGAGTAATCCAACCGGCAGTAGAAGAAGTGGTCAAACAAATAACTGCAAAATATAATGCAGAAGAATTGATCACAAAAAGACCACTGGTAAAATCCGACATTGAATCAGAAATTTCTGCTCGTCTAAATCCATATAATATCAATACCGATGCCATATCAATTACTGATTTTCAATTCTCTCCACTGTTTGCACAGGCCATAGAATCTAAAGTCGAAGCAGAGCAAAAAGCACTCAAGGCAGAAAACGATCTTAGAAGAATTGAAGTTGAAGCAAGACAAGCAGAACAGCAGGCAAAAGGTATCGCGGCTGCAAACGTAGCAGAGGCACAAGGTGAAGCAGAGGCAATTAAAATAATTAACCAGGCATTGGCGCAGAATCCAGATTACTTTGAATGGCTCAAAATAAAAGCATGGGATGGCAAGTTACCGCTAGTAGTAGGCGAAGGCTCAACCCCATTCATACAAATTCCAACAGGGCCTTAGTTATTTATCGGTAATTTTATCCCGTATTTGATTTATCTCTAATAGAATCATACATTGCAAGAAACTGTTCGGGCTCTTTTTGCCTGTACTGTTTAGCAAGTTGGTCTATTACTTTATCCGAAACCGGTTCTCCCTTGTTTTCATAATATTCTTTAATTATTTGAAATTGAGTTTTTTTGATATTGTATTTTCGCAGAGTTTTATTGACTGCTCTATTACACCAGTAATCAAAGATAACTAGTCTATATGTCAAATATCCCAGAATTCCAACTGTGGCAGTTACTATGAGGGGAATAATTATAATGGCTACCATGTATTGTGTGTCATTTCTTGCTATTTATTGTTAGTTTCTATAATAATGAGATTTGAATAGTTTAGTATCTTAATTGATAATATGATGCCAGGCTTGCAAAGACCTGTAAATAACCTCCGTTGTTTTCAAAATTTAAAAAATATCCAGAAAAACATTGTTGTATTTTATGACAATCTTGTTGAAAATCATTGTTATGGGAAAAGTTATCATCAAAATTGAAAATAAATCGTGAAAACAGCAAAGAGTAAAACTACCCCTGGTAAATTTATTTTCATTCATATCTCGATAATATTGGTTTTTTTTGTTATGCTGTCTTTAGATCAATATGCATCAGCGGTTTTGTATGACGGAACTAAAGCTGCAGTATCATTAACATTTGAGCATGCATTCCCAAATCAGTTAACTGCAATCAATACTGACATGGCTGATATGAATGGAACAATTGCTGTGATTAATCAGAGAATAGGAAATACTGGAACCATGACATTTCCACAGTTAATTGGTTTGCAGAACAGGGGGTTTGAGATTGCGTCACATTCAGAGACACATTTGCAGATATCATCATCAACATCTCCCACTCAATTATACTATGAAACTGTACAGAGTAAAATTGATTTGCAGGCTAGGGGATTTAATGTAACTGGATTTATACCTCCCTATAACAAGGAAACAACTGCATCAATTGCTTTAATCACACCAAATTATGGTTGGACAGAATTTTTCAGTCCTATAACATATCATCCAAAATTTGCATCTGTATATGATTTGAATTTTTCTAAAACAAATTATGGAATATATAATTTGCCAGTATGGGGGGTAGGCCATGATGATCAATTAAAAACATTCGCTGATGTAAAAACTCAGATTGATTATGCCATAGCAAATAAACTTTGGATTGCAATAAAATTTCATGAAATAACTACATCTACTGGAAAATATGATACGTCACCGACAATATTTCACGATATTACCCAATACATCCGAGAACAGAGAGCTGCAGGAAATCTATTGGTAATAACAAGATGTGAGGGAATTGGATTGTGTGATACAAATTCAACAGTTCCTCCAATTCCGCCAGTAACAACAGTTTCACCAATAGGCGGAACATATTCCACCCAACAGACAGTTTCACTTGTAGCAGACAAGCCATCAATGATTTATTATACATTGGATGGAACTAACCCAAACACATCAAGTCCACTTTATTCTGCATTAATTCCAATTTCCACAACAACTACTTTGAAATATTTTGCAGTTGATACAAATGGAAATGTAGAGTCAGTAAAGACTCAAGTGTATACAATTTCTAGTTCAGTGCCCTCTGCCATTACATTTGATAAATCAAATAATATTTTATGCAGTTCTAATCCATGTTCCATACCTGTAACAGTTGGTTCTGGCAGTAATCGTATGATAATTGTCACAGTAACTGATGAAGGATATCTAAATCCTGTGACATCTGTTGATATCACCGGTGGAACAAGTCAAGGGGTTCTAGTGGGTAAAAAGCAGAACGGCTCTGGTTCAACTGAACAGAATGTAGAGATGTGGCGCATAATGGAGTCAGATATTTCAGACGGTGTAAATACAGTCACGCTGCACTTTACATCAATCCCAAAGGATGCTGGTGTTTCTCTAATGTCTTTTTCAGGAATTAAACAACAGTCTGAAGAAGCAGAGATTTCCAATGTTGTAATAAACAATGCATCAATACAAACAAGTATTACAACACTAAATGATGGATCTTTAATTATATCTGCTGTGGGTAACGGACAAGGCAGTGGCACATACACATCTCATGGAACTGGTCAGACAGAAAGACATGACTTTGCAATACCTAGTGCAGGTCACGGTGTAACAACTGAAATAAAAGCAATAGCAGGATTGGATGTTCAATCTCATACGTATTCCAAATCTGCAAATCGTCAAGCACAATATGTGGCATCTTTTGCACCTGCCACTTGATTCAATGATATTCCAACTACTGATTCGACACTTGGCAGTACACATGCATCTATTCAACTAGTAATATTGAGTGTCAATGGATCAGATGGAATCTGATCTACTATGGCAACAAATATCTTTTTTTGATTAGTTAATGACTACAAAACCGTCGGCGATCTTAACTGCCTACTTTTTTTTATTTTTTATAGATTGTATGGTTTGGAATATTTCTAGTAAGAACATGATTACCATTGACTTTAAGTATTGGATTTTTTACACAACTGTAAATTGAAAAGTTTCTTTTATCTTTCTGTTTTTGCTCTGATTTTTACATTGTCTATATTTTCACTCCAGGATGCACATGCTGCTACATTTACAGTGGTTCAGGATGGACTATGGACTAATTCTACAACTTGGGGGGGAACAGTTCCTGGTGCTGCTGACTTGAAGGTAATTCCGGTTGGATTTACAGTCACAATATCTAGTACTGTCTCCAACTCTGCCACCATTACCAACCTTGGTACCATGAATGTCACAAACTCTGGTATCTCCAATTCTGGTACCATTACAACCTCTGGCACTATTACAGTAAAGAATGCTAGCGGCTCTGGTATCACCAATTCTGTATCTGGAACTCTTAACAATAATGTTGGCGGCATCATTACCATATCTAATACCGGAGGAACTGGTATCTCAAACTCTGGTACCATTACCAACTCTGGCATTATCAATGCGTCAAACACTTCTCCGACTAGTACCGGCATCAACAACTCTGTAACTGGTACTCTTATCAACTTACTAGGTGGCACCATCAACGTATCAAACACTGGCGGCACCGGCATCAACAACTCTTCAGGTGGAATTTTTACTAATTCTGGAACCGTCACAATATCTATTACTGGCGGCACCGGCATCAACAACTCTTCAGGTGGCACTCTTATCAACTTACTAGGTGGCACCATCTTCGTATCAAACACTGGCGGCACTGGTATCTCAAACTCTGGTACCATTACTAATTCTGGCACCATCAACGTATCAAACACTGGCGGTACCGGCATCAACAACACTACAACTGGCATTATTAACAACTTACTAGGTGGCACCATCAACGTATCAAACACTGGCGGCACAATCTCCAACTCTGGCACAATCTCCAACTCTGGCACTATCACGATAACAAACGCCGGTGGTACTGGCATCAATAACACTACATTTGGTACTATAAACAATCTCTCCGGCGGCACCATCGCAATATCAAATGATCCAGCAACCGGCATCAACAACTCTGGTACAATCAACAACTCTGGCACTATCACAATAACAAACGTTAACGGCACAGGTATAGACAATACTGCAACTGGCATTCTTACCAACTCTGGCACCATTACAACATCAATCACTAGCGGAAAAAGTATCAATAACTCTGGCACAATCTCCAACTCTGGCACAATCTCCAACTCTGGCACAATCTCCAACTCTGGTACCATCTACATGATTGGTTCATTTTCAGGTAACGCAATAATCAATGCCACAATTACCTCCCTTACCATATCCAATCAAAACTCTTGTCAACTAGTTGGTTCATGGAATTCTGGAACATGTACTATTGGGAATATGATAATTGCTAGTGGTAGTACAGTGTCCATATCTTCTGGAATTACGGTCGTGTTTACTGGCACAATCTCCAACTCTGGCACAATCTCCAACTCTGGCACAATCTCCAACTCTGGTGGAATAATCAACGTATCAAACACCGCAGGCACCGGCATCAACAATTCCGCAACTGGTACTCTAAACAACAACTCTGGTGGAATAATCAACGTATCAAACACCGCAGGCACCGGCATCAACAATTCCGCAACTGGTACTCTAAACAACAACTCTGGTGGAATAATCAACGTAACCAACTCTGGTGGAATCGGTATCAACAACGCTGTAAATGGCATTTTTAACAACCTTTCTAGTGGCACCATCGTAGTATCTGACACTGCTGGTAATGGCATCTCCAACTCTGGCACAATCTCCAACTCTGGCACAATCTCCAACTCTGGCACAATCTCCAACTCTGGCACCATAAATCACATCTTTTCAACAGCGACATATTCTGGGATTGGCACATTTACCAATACTGGAACAATTGCTATTAGTGGTATTATCTCTAGTAATGTTGATCTCTCAACTCTTGGCTATCCGATAGGGATTACTACGTTTTCAATATTATCTGGGGATACACTAACAATCAACTCTAGTGTGGCATTGACAATCCCCTCAGGTTATACAATAAACAACTCTGGAACTGTATCAAACTCTGGAACTGTATCAAACTCTGGAACTGTATCAAACTCTGGCACCATCACAGTATCAAACACTGCTGGCACCGGCATCTCCAACTCCGGCACAATCTCAAACTCTGGCACTATGACGATAACAAACGCCGGTGGTACTGGCATCAATAACACTGGCACTCTTGACAACACTGTAGGAACCATCACAATAACAAACTCCACTGGCACGGGCATCTCAAACTCTGGCAGCATTACAAACTCTGGCACCATCACAGTATCCAACGCTGTCGGTACCGGCATCGACAACACTTTAGGTACTCTTACCAACTCTGGCACCATTACCATATCAATCACTAGCGGCACTAGTATCAACAACGACTCCCACGCCACAATCTCCAACTCTGGCACCATCTCCAACTCTGGAACCATCAAAAGTCAATGTGGGGCAACATATTCTGGAACTCTGCCCACAGGAAATCTAATTGTAGATGCATGTGTTTCTTGTGCTCCTCCGGTTTCAGGAGATTGGCCCATCATTTTATCTTGCCAACTTTCTACATCTGCAATTGTTGATGGAAACGTTTCAGTTGAAAGTTCATCTGTATTGGTCATACCAAATGGAAAGACATTAGATATTGATTTTGCAACAAAACATCTTTTGGTAAAATCTGGTAGCAAAGTTTTGATTAAATCGGGCGGAAAAATAAATTAATTCCTAATCTCGTTTACCTTGAAAGTTTAAATTTAATCATTTAGTTGAAATCCAATTTCAATGCTGGTAATCATCTAGTGTTTTTTATATTGTAAAATTATGGTAGAAATATCTTGTCAACTGCAAAGGATTTGATGAAAGTTCCAATCACCATCGACAAAAACTCTACTGTTTATCAAGCTATAAGACAATTATTAGATAAAAAAATTAGTAGACTGTTGGTTCGGGAGGGAGAAAAGATTACAGGAATTGTAACTCAAAAAGATTTGGGATTGTTTCTTTTAAATGACACATCTGACAGGAATTTGGAACAAATCCCATTATCTGTTGTTGTAAAACCATTACAAACAATTCCTGAATCTGCAAGTGTAAAAGAGTGCGCACAACTGATGCTTGAAAACGAATTTGGCTCTATTGGTGTCTCTGATGGGAACAATGTCGTAGGTATTATTACAAAGACTGATCTTGCTAAATTCTTCCAAATACACCAGGGGAAAAAAATTGTCGGAGAATACATGTCGCCTTATTATGCTTGGATGTATTCTGATACCCATTTGTACAAAATTATCACAAAGATGGTTGATGAAAAGATATCGAGGGTGATTTTGCGGGATCATGATGAAAATCCAGTTGGAATTTTATCCTTTAGAGATTTGTTTAAAATTGCTTTACTGGAAGGACAAGAAAAAGAAATACTGGATAATACAGACCCTGCAATCTCTGTGATATTCCCACGAAGTGGATTCTTGTCCAAAACAGGTTTTGGTGGAACTACAACTGCAAAAGACATAATGCAAGATGAAATCATCACCGTAAACTATGATGATGATCTGGCAAAAGCATGCTCTATTCTAAATGACAAAAAAATTCATGGTGTTGGAGTGTTGTCTGGGCATGGTACACTTATCGGAATCTTGAGTAAGACTGACATTCTAAAAGCACTTGCATTTATCAACTAGAAAATTTAATTTCATTTCAATGTGGTTTTCATCAAAATTTCATTTGCCCAATAATGTCCAGTTGAACCTGAAGGCAATATGTCATAGGTATGTGTTCCACTATATGGGATAGTTTCTGCGATCATTATTTTTTTACCATCAAGAATATCTCCAACTAATAATTCCCCCAAGACACTTCCGTCTGAAGTTGGGTGGTTTGAAGAGCCGTATAATTCTCTATTATCCTCTAAAACAATGTGAACCATCTTATGGTCTGGTGGAACTAGTGTTTTTCCAGTCTCTAATATGGTTCCTATGTTCCTATTTCCAGATGAGTCTTGTGTGAATAGTGCCATTCCTTTCTTCAATTCTTTGACATTTATCGGACCATCTGGTGTGTCAATCATGGTATCCTCGGAAAGACATATTGGACAAGGTCTGTCGTTATACTCTTTTTTTAGAAACGTTGCTGTACTGTCATTAATCTTTAGAAGAGTTAGCTCAACTGTGCATCCGTTGCTTACCATTTCTCCAACTCGTAGTGTTATTGGAAATCCCTCTTCTCTGGCAATGGGATATTCCATAAAATTCAACCCTGATACATGATCAGAAAAGATTTCCTTTACTAGTAAAGATCCACCTTGTTGTCCAACATTCAAATCTATTGTAGATTCATTATCTTGGTTGCTCCAACCTCTTATCAAAAGTACTATTGCACTCTGAGGGCTTACACATGCTGGAGAGCCATTGCTTGATTTTATTACAAGTTCTAAACCTTCTTTACATTGAATTTTGTCTATTGGAATTCCTGAATTGAACTGTTTTAATGGAGAAAGGATCTCTCCAATGTAACTTGTTTCATCAAGTCCATAGCCCTCAGGTGCTGGAGCTTGGTCATTGACATAATAATAAAACCACACATTATAGTTTGTAAAATTTTGTGAATCATATCCGGATTCAATCCATTTTTTAATATTGCCTGACTTTATCTGCTGATCCATCTCTGACTTTTGTTGTTCCATCCAGTCAATGCCTTTGAAAATATAATATTCTGACCAAAGATCTTTCAACTCTGATTTGGAAAGTGGTAATGGAGGAGAAGTATCGATACATGGTTTGTCTGGCCAATCATTATCTATAATGCACATTGCATCAGCATGATTGACTCCTAGTGCGATTGCAAGTACGGTGATCACAGCAAGAATTAGCAGAGATTTCACTTCTAATATCTTTTAGATCTGTATGATATATGGTTTGATTCAATTTCAATTTAACCTAAAATATAACGCATGAAAACTATGTTGCATGATCTAAACACAAACTTCTATATTCTAATTTTCTATCACATGTGATTTTTCAGAAAAATTTACCCTGTTATTTTAAGATGATTGAAATAATGACCTGATTGATTCTGATTCTACATGGGCTTTTGATAACTCTTTGAATAATCTAAAATAACGACAAAGCCATTGGTGGGCTTACCATACATCTTTATTTTTTATTTCTTGTATATCTGTCCTCTGTGATCAGTCTCCACAACAAAAATTATCATTTTGTTTTGTTGCAAATCCAAAATTACTCTGTAATTCCCTACCCTGAGTCTGTAAAATGGTGAATTTGTTAGTCTTGTCACAGTTTGAAATGGGTTTTTTATACAATCTTGTACAGAATCATAAATTTTTTGTGCATTTTTTTCATCAATTTTTTTTAATTGTTTGACAGATTTCTCAGACCAAATAATTTCCCATGTCAATCTATTTTAGTCCTAATTTCTTTTTCACTTGTTCTGATGTATATACACGCCCTGCCTTGATGTCTGCAATGCCCTCTTCAATGTTCTTGATTGTAGTCTTGCTTAGCACCTCGTCTTCTTGAGTTATCTTTAAGAGTCTGGCAATTACTGTCTCATAGGTTTCTTTAGGGTGATTCATTTGTTTTTTAAGATCATTTTTGATCTTTTTAGACAGTTTGATTGTACTTTGTTCCATGGTATACCACGTTATACTACAGTATAATATAAAAAGTTCACGTTGTTTGGATTAACGGATAATTCCCAATCATGTAAAGTCTAAATTTATTGTGAGTCTGGATATCCTCTTGAATAATTGAAAATGACAACATAGCTATTGGTGGGCTTACAATACATCTTCCATATTTTTTATTTTCAATAACTTTGTAAGGGATACTATTTTTATTGATAATGAGTAAAAATAGAAATCACACCTTTTCATGCGTAAAAAATTGGTTATGACTAGCGGTATAATGTGGTATGATTTGTTGGAAATTGTTTAAAATATTTATCAAGATAATTTGTTAAACAAATTTAGTAATGTCTGTTTTATGGTTAAATTAATAATTTTGAAAATCGTGGGTCGGTTCTTAACCTTTCAAAAGCATTTTCGTCTACTACATCCTTTTTTATTTCTTCATCAAGAATTATTGCTTGTGCTAGCAGGTTGATTGCATCATCTGCATCTTCATTTAAACAACTTGCAAAGACATGAAAATAACCTCTTGTTGTTTTTAGGATTTAAATAATATTAAAGAAAAAAATTACTGTGATTTATGACTATCTAGTCTACAACATTTATTCTAGAACATATAACGACAAATCTGATAAAAACATCATGAAAACGGTAAAGACTAGTGTAGGTTCTAACAAATTTACTTTAATTCATATCTCAATAATCTTGGTTTTTCTTGTCATGCTTACTACCTCTGACCAATATGCATCCGCAGTTTTGTATGATGGAACAAAGGCAGGTGTGATGTTAACATTTGAACATGCAACATCTAACCAATTACCATCAATTAATTCAGAGATGATAGATATTGTTGGAACAATAGCACCACTTCCAACAAGAATTGGGGCTAGTGGTCATATGACACAACAGCAGTTGTTGGATTTACAAGCAAGGGGATTTGAGATTGCATCACATTCAGAAACCCATGCAAGTATATCCTCATCCACATCGGCATCAACACTATACTATGAAACTGTACAAAGCAAGATCGATCTTGAAAACATGGGATTCATTGTGAATGGATTCATACAGCCATCAAACAAAATGACAACAGCTTCATTTGAACTGATAAAAAATAATTATAAATGGACATCATTTTTCAGTCCATTAACATATCAGCCACAGTACATGACGTTGCAGACATTGAATTATTCAAAAACAAATTATGGTATTTATCATGAGTATGCTCACGGTGTAGGAAACAGTTACGCCCTGAATACATTTGCAAAAGTGAAAGAAAAAATAGACTATGCTATAGCAAATAAATTTTTAATTGCATTCAAATTTCATGGGATAAAGACTGGATCAAGTTCATACTTGACATCACCTGTAATGTTCAAAGACATTGTAGATTATTTGAAACAGCAGAGAGATCTTGGCAAACTTGATTTACTTACACGAAGTCAGGGAATAGGCGATGCAGGAATTGTAAATCCAGTAACAACTGCATCACCAGTTGGGGGTACATATGGAATTGCGAAATCAGTATCTCTGATTACAAATATTCAATCTACAATCTATTACACAACTGACGGAACTCTGCCAGATACATCAAGTACTGTTTACTCTACACCAATCCCAATTTCAAATTCAACAACTCTAAAGTACTTTGCCACAGCAAATGGATTGACAGAGCCAGTAAAGACACAAATCTATACAATTGACACAATCAAGCCAATAACAACTGCATCACCATTGGGTGGCATTTACACAACAATCCAGTCAGTCTCTCTAACAGCAAATGAACCTTCAACTATTTACTATACCAAAGACGGCACAGAGCCAACAACACTTAGTTTCAAATATGCGACAGTGATTCCCATGTCTGCAACTACAACTTTGAAATACTTTGCAGTTGACACGATTGGAAATAAAGAACCAGCAAACACCCAAGTTTACAATATTGTCATCCCAGATACAACTGCACCAGTAACAACTGCATCACCACCAGCAGGAACTTACTATGCCACTCAGTTAGTCACACTCACTGCTAACAAACCCTCCGTAATTCATTTTGCAATTGATGACACCGTGACAACATCTAGTGAAACATACTCAGATCCAATTCCAATCCCTGGGACTTTAACCCTGAATTTCTTTGCAGTTGGCACTGGTGGAACTGATGAAAGCCCAAAGACCCAAGTTTATACAATTGACATAGATCAAGTGAAACCAGTTATCACACCAAATGGTTCTAGTGCATCAATTGTATTAGGCTCCACATACACTGAACTAGGTGCAACAGTAACTGACAATGATCCAGCATATGCAGGTACAGTAACCGTTAGCGGAGCTACAGTAAACACCTCAATTCCAGGAGATTACATCATAACATACAATGCGCCAGCTGACGCTGCAGGAAACATACCTAATGAGAAATCAATTACAATTACCGTATTAGCAGTAGTTCCTATTACTTTTGATAATTCAAATAATAACGGTGGGGCTTTATGCAGTTCCAGTACATGTTCTATAAACCTCACAGTTGCCCCTGGAAATAGTCGTATGATAATTGTTGCAATAGCCGATGAAGGAACTAGCACTGTAAGTTCTGTTGATATAACCGGTGGAACAAGTCAGGGAATTTTGGTTGGCAGTAAGCAAGTAGGATCTGGTACAACCACACAAAATATTGCGATGTGGAGAATAATGGATTCCTACATTTCATCTGGTTCAAACATCATTACTGTGCACTTTGCTACTGTCCCATCCGGGGCTGGCATTTCTGTCATGTCTTTTGCAAATGTCAAACAGCAACCTGAAGAAGCAGAGATTTCCAATACTGTCACATCTAACGCATCAATATCCACTGGAATCACCACACTAACTGATGGCGCATTAATTGTGTCTGTTGTTGGTAACGGACAAGGCGGTGGAACATACACATCACATGGAACTGGTCAGACAGAAAGACACGACTTTGCCATAACCAGTGCAGGAAACGCAGTGACAACTGAAATCAAAGATATTGCAGGACTCGATTCACAATCCCATACATATTCTACAACTGCAAATCGTCAGGCACAGTATGTTGCATCTTTTGCACCTGCCACTTGATCAAATGACCCTCCAACCACTACTGATTTACCACTTGGCAGTATGTCCACATCTGCTCTAGTAACATTGAGTGAAAGTGGACCGGATGGGATACGCCCACCATTATGGGTATAATTCTGGGCGCAGTTAGGCATGAAAATCAAAAGTCTAGTGTTCATTTCTTATTCTATCTATTTTTTTCTTTATCACAAATTTTCTTACAACTATTACTAAGGCAATTAGCCCAGAAGCATAAAATAGAAATGGCAATATGAGCATCTCTAATTGTCTGGCTTCATACTCTTGTGTTACTCTCTGTTCTTCCCCAATTGACCATCCTTCTATAATAATGCCAAGAAAAAACATTACAAAAATTACAAAATATTTCATTCTTTGATTAAATGGATAATGATAAGTTCATAAAGTGTTCTACAGGTTATTCCTAAATTTAGTACAAAATCTTTTGTGGAAGAATAAAACACAAAATCAAAAACAGATCAAAATACTATTGAGCATTTAGTGGTTTAGTGTCTTGTATTTTAGACATTTTTTCCATAGACATCTTGCCTAGAGCCAAATCCATAGACATTACCTGCTTTACTATTACATTACCACGATTTAGTTTGTATAGCGTTGTATTTCCATACTTTCTTGCTGGAATGACCACTTGAAGATCTTCTAGATCTGACCATACCTTGTACAGTGTAGTTTTGGACATGCCAGTACCTTCTAAAATCTCTTTTTTAGAATAGTCACTTTGATTATCCAGAAAAAAATCTATTATCCTGAGTTGTGGAGTATCGCCCAAATATCTCATTAATAGTGTTGATTCCATGTTATCTATTGGAGATAAAAAGTATTTAATTGTGTCTACCAAAGGTACTAAAAACGGACATGTTGGAATTCACAGATGATGAAATAATGGCTAGGTTGATTCACAAGCTATACAGACGTGGAAATTGGGGCAAAAGTCACACAAATTTTGAGAATCTGAAGAAAGGTTTCAATCAAAGAAATCTTGGCAAAAAAGGATTCAAACGTTTGGATAAAATATCTGAAACGATGATTAAATCAGGACTATTACATTCAAAATCAACAAAGTATGGATTAGAAATAAGTTTAGAGTATTCTAGAAAAGATGAATTATCAGATATTGTCAGAAAAGTTTTCCCAGAAGAACACATCTGAGAGTTCAGACCCTAACAATAGTGCAAAATATGTGAACGTAAATCAAAGCCTAGTTTTCATTTCAGTTCCTATTTTCTATGACCCATTACAATATACTATAAAAAATGAAAAACATCCCAGTACCAGACAAAGGGACAAGAACAATTCTCCACTTGTTGTATTTAAGAATCACAAAAACTATTGCAGGTATAATGCTCATAATTGCAAATGCCTCAAATACTGCAGGAATTGCAAAGACATCAATGTTTTGCACGTATAACTCTGGAGGAAGTTCACTAGGCGTATCAGTATAACGTATCATATAATTTGTAGTACCCCATACAAATACAAGAGTAAAAATTGCTAAAGCAAAAAATAACATCAAAAGTCTAGTTTTCATTTTTAATCATTTTTGGAAATCAAGAATAAATCCTCATACTTGTATTCTGGAAAATAGTTTGCAACAATATCTTGTTTCATAAAATCAATGTTTTTGCAAGTATCAATCCTTGTTTGTAAAGCGTTCATAAAGTGTTCTGATAAAATGAACTTTCAGCTAATCTAAAATAATGAAAATAGACCGGATGGAATGCAACCCCCATTATAGGTATAATTCTAGGCGCAGTTAGGCGTGAAATCAAGATTATTCAACATAATTCTAAATCTGTTTGATTCAAATTTGATCAGGGACATACGCGCGAGTGTATGGGCAGAGACACATGATTTGACGTTTTTTGGTTAAACTAAGAAATTTGATAAAAGATCGGCTGGAACTTTATTTCTTTGAAAAAGACCTGATGATTTCTTGTTCAATTAAATTATGGAGAGGATTTGATACTTCCACCTTGTTGGATCAGTATCCCGGTTCCAGATTGGATTGTTATATGATATGTAGATGCATGAAAAAAGAGAGTCTTTCCATTTGGAATGGTTAACTTTGAATTATTTTGAACAATAACGTTTTTGTCAGCTGTAACGTTTTGGCTCAAGGTGCAGCTAGTAGAAATTATCCAATCCGACCCAGGCGGTGGAGAACATGAGGCTACAACATTGTTTGAAACAGAAACTGTGACTGAAGTAACAGTTTTTGATAGAGTAGTGATAGTTACATTGTTTACATTATCTACATAGGTCTCACTTACTTCTAAAATGGCATCATCAAATTGAGATTCAGAGTTGGTGCCAGCAGTGGATACTAGAGAATAGTTTGCACCCTTATCAACTGACTGTGCCAGATACGAATATTGATTTCCTGGTTCTGGAAAATGCATGTAAATTATTGCTCCAGTTTTATCTTGGGGAGTATCGCTAAACAATCCTTCACTGTGTCCCTCTATAATATATGAAGTCCCATTAGAAAGCGGCACTGTTATCATCTGTGGATTTACTCCACCCTCTGGTTGGTTTATGAAATCTAGTGTAATTGTTGCAGAATTTCCATTAGCAATGTTAGCTTTGTTTCCGGCATCCATCCATCCAACATCATCTCTTTGACCAGCAATTAATGGAGAAGGACCTTCACGATCCCTATTGTTACTCATAACTGAATTTGGATCGTGATACGGATCACTAAATGGACCTGCATTAACCCATGACCCTGGAGGTGGCGGGGTGTGTTCAAAGGTCAGGTTGTGTCCAAGCTCATGAGCTGTTACTCCAATTCCTCTGTCTAGTGTTTGACCACAGCAGAAAAAACCTCCATTATCTGGCTCCCATGATACTGAAACTTCTATGTTACATCCATCGGCGGTAGGCCATGTTCCACCCATTTGAGTGGTATAAGTCCCAACTGAACCAAAAGCAGTATTTGTAGATGGAGAGACCGGTCCGTTAAAAACTAAAATCAGATTGGTAACTGGAGTTGGACTGCAAAAATGAACATTTGTTTCGTGAGATGCTATTGCATCAGTTATCATCAGATCAAAATTACTTGGGTTTGAGTAGGCTGCTTGAGTTTGTGGTACTGTTACCCATCCGCTAACATTACCATTCCAAGTAAATTTACCATATGATGAAGTCAAATAGTAATTTTTTAGCGATCCTGGATTATCATAGAAAATTCCTTTGTAATACGCCTGATCATGAGAGAGACTTCCATCATAACCTATCACTGATTGAAAAACCCCATTCGAGTCAAATTTTTTAAGTCGGTTATTGTTTTTGTCACCGACAAAAATACTTCCTGAAGCAATTCCCTCTGGAGAATTAAACTGTGAATCACCAGAACCTATGGAACCAAATTGTGATTGATACCCTCCTGCAGAGTTAAACTTTTGAATACGATGATTATTAGTGTCTGCAACATAGATATTATTTGAACTATCAATTGTTACACCTCTTGTTTGATTAAATTGTCCATTACCAGAGCCAATACTACCAAATTGCGATAAGAAACCACCTGCAGAGCTGAATTTTTGGATGCGACTAGCGCCAGTATCTGCAACAAAGATATTGCCTAAAGTGTCAAATGCTACACCTCGTGGACCTGCAAATCCTCCCGCACTGCCTGTGATTATTCCAGATTGACAACCAGAGACACAAATTTCAAATGCATTCGCCCCTGTATCTACACCCCAACCAAACATTTTGATAAAATTTCCAGACGAATCAAAAATTTGAATACGATGATTGCTCGTGTCAGCTACATGGATGTAACCTGTGCTATTAACTGCAATCCCAAAAGGCAAGTTGAATTGCCCTTCAGTAGAACCAGATGTTCCATCGCCCCCATTTTTTCCAAACTTTAACAAAAACACTCCATTAGAATCAAACTTTTGTATTCTGTGATTGTTATTATCTACAACAAAGATATTGTCTGACGTGTCAACTGCAACCCCTGACGGAAATGCAAATTGTCCATTACCAGAACCGCCGGTACCAAACTTTAGCAAAAAATTCCCATTAGAATCAAATTTTTGTATTCTATGATTGAAAGAATCTGCAACATAGATGTTGCTTGACGTGTCAACTGCCACACCCTGAGGTTTGTTGAATTGACCTGGACCTGTATTTGGATCTTCTGAAGGAGTTGTAGCGACATTAGAGTATTTGCTCAATAAAGTGACTGATCTTGTGGAAGCAGGAAGCTGAAGAATTGAATTTCCAAGTGGCTTTTGGACTAACTGTATTGAAGTAATGTCTAAAAATAGTTCATTAGGATTTAATGAGCTTGCAAGTGGTCCATTGTCTGCAACTTTAATTTTTACTCTCTCTCCAGACCAATCAAGAACGCTTGACGATATTATGAAAGGATTTAATCTGTAAGAGGTTGTTTGATTATCTGGCGTAAACCAAAATATGTATGGGTGTGGACCAGGGTCAGTACTGTATGAATCCATGATTCTTAGAATGCCTGTAATTTCAGTTTCTGCAAAGACATCTTGACTTGCAAAACCAAACAACAAAGAAAAAATAATCAAAAATAAAAATTTCATGCTGTATATGATACTTTGAGATTAATTACGTTATCCATCCCCTTTTAAATAATTTATCCTTGGATTCGGGTGCAATGCAAACAGGATTGTCATTGGAGGATTTTAATGCAAATTTTAAATTGCTTTTGCAATGAATATCTCCTATAGAAACTCCGGCGTTGTACAGTTTTAGAGGTGACAAAATAAACTGCTCATCCGGATTTAACGAATCTGAAAAAACAGAATAAGGGGATATAGCCCAATTCCCACCCGTATCTTTGGTAAGCATTAGAAGACCGTGTTGTCCTTTAGAAAGTATGGTTTGATTGTCTAACTGTCTTGTTGAATTTAACGAGCCCAGACCAACTACTGTGATCTCACTAGTCTCTGTTTTACCCTTAATGTGTTGCAAAATTACTATTTGATATGCGGTTCTCGGAGTCAGATTAGAATCATCTACAACATCTCTTAATGATAAAACTTTTCCTAACACGATCAGCCCATGTTCCAAATATAGATCAAGATTAGATTTTGAAATTAAATATCCATTAGCATATGGGAGAAATGATGTTGTAATTCCCATTAGGAAAATCACTAAAATGATTTTTTCCTGTGATCCAAAAACTAGAGTTTCAGATTTCATTTTTTTCACAATAAGATAGGGTTTGATCTTATAAAAGATAATCGAAATAATGGACCGGATGGTTTCTGAAATCACTGTGGTTGCAGATATTTCATTGATAATTAGTTATTGACGGCAAAAGCCATCGGTGGGCTTACAATGCCCCCACATTTTTTATTTCCAATGTGGTATATTCTTTTGTATATTTTTGATCCTAATGCATCTAAAATGAGCTAAGGAACTTAGACTCGATATTTTATATGGCAAGACCTAATTTTATATACTAAAAATTCTAAATTACACTATGAGTGAAAAAAGAGATTATAGCATTTTATTAAAAAAAGATGGAACATTCTATATGGGACAGTGTTTAGAAATTCCTCAAGCTAGAGGTCAGGGAAATACAAAAAAAGAAGCAATAGACGATACAAAAAAAGCCATCAAAATATGCAAATTATATTTAGAAAGTAAAAAGAAATTATCTAATCTAGTGACAGTTTCAATTTGAGTCTTCCTGTCATTGGTTGGAAAGAGGTTCTAAAGACACTAAAGAAACAAGGATTCTATGCAACAAGACAGTCTGGAAGTCATATTATAGTTGAGAATGGCCAAGGATTATGGACATCTATACCAAGGAAAAATGAACTTGGTAAAGGATTGTTATTGCAAATCATTTCTGATTGTGGTTTAACAAAGAAAGAGTTTCTTGGATTGTTGTAAATTTTTGTAATAGCAAACTAGTCACAGATGTGAAATCAATCGTTCATAATTTCTGAATCTCCGTGGGTTTGGATATGCTCTGAATAATTAAAAATGATGGCAAAGCCATCGGTGGGCTTACAATACCCCTATATTCTTTTTTCACTTTCAATCGAATCCAAAGAAAAGAATTTGTTTGCAATTTTTTCCGATTCATTAATGTTGGAATCTGCTTCAACTATAATCTTGCCTTGATCGTATTTTACGGTGATTGATTTTAAGGTGCTTCTAAACAAGCTCCATTTTTTCCCCTCTGGAGTAAGATGTATCCGTTCAATCGCTAAAAGTCGTTCTTCAAGCATCCAATTTATCTTTCTATATGCAGTCGTATGTGGAATTTCAGTTTCCTTTATTATGTCATTTACAGACACGGCCCGGTATGTGGCATGATCAATTATACTTACCATTTCTTTATCTGCAAGAGCAGTCAGGATTGATTGCTTGAATTTTTCATTCTGGATTATCATCTTTATCAAGTCCTTCTACGAGTTTTTTGCCTCTTTTCTTTGAATAATAAAATCTTAACCAAAGCATACTGGATAGATATACCATCGCTGCAAGATGAATTTGCATTCCAAGGTCTGAATGGTGCATGTAATTTTGTTGGAAAAATTTTATCATTTCTCCGGCTAGCCATATTAAGACAAAGATTGAAATTTGAAATTGAAAACTTGCAATGCTTTTTGATTTTATTGTAATCCACAGAAAAATGATGGCAGCAACAAAAAGCAGAATTTGGGTAAGGTTTTCAAGAGAAAAAGAGAATTGTTCTATCATACCTTTACTGATTTCCTCCTGTCTCTTATCTTCAAAAATATTAATCCAAAAATAATAAGCAGGACAACTGAGAATATCTCTATGTTATCTTCAAGGTTAACTAACCCGAATATTCCTGCAATATGATATCCTGCATGTACAAACAGAAAAATGGCTAAAAATCCCGTCAATACTCTAAGATCTCTCTTTAGCTTGTAACAAAGATAAGATGGCACAACTGCTGCACAAATCACCAAAATAATGCTAAAAAAATGGATTTCAAATTCCATTTATTTTTTGACCTCCGCGTAATTCATTGAATACTCTATAATGAATAGGTCATTTCTTTAATCCTATTGATGGATTCCATTTATGGAATTTATATTCTTTTTCTAATGAATGATGATACTCAAAAAAAAATAAAAAAATAGGTTTTCCACCTAAGATTTTAGAACAAATGTTCCTGAAAGAACCGTTGAGGTGCCCTTTTTGATGGATGTTGAATCTCCAGCAGTTACAGTTGGCATACTAGAACTCAGAAATTGCTTGTCTGCATCACCAAAACCATTTGTAGTTGCGGTGCCAACTGCTATACCCTTTACAATTACTGTGTAAGTGGTGTTTGGTACGAGATTTTCTAATTCTACGTCGATCCTCTTTATTCCACCGTTTTCAGTCTTCCAAGCAACTTTGCCTTTATCATCCCCAGAACCTACCATCTTTGCGATGTATGTAGGACTCTTAGCATCTGCATATGGTGCAACACCAATAACGAGTATTGTTATTGCAAAAAGTGCTAAAATCCATTTTGAATTTTTCTGTGAACTGGATAAATTGCTTTTTTGCATAGCACTCAATATTTCTTTATGTAAATATATCCGGATGACAAATTCCTTTTATGGATTCCATCTATGGAATTTGTCTTTTACTTTATAATCATATTTTGTTTATAATTCAATAATCGGGAGAATCTAAAATATCAAAATATTGATTTGAAAAAAATGGAAAAAATTAATTTAAAAAATTTAAGCATCATTATATTATTTCTTCTAGTAATTCCGCTAACACAAATCACATTTGCAGAAAAGGAAGATCGAACTAGGCTTGAAACTGAACTTGTAAATTCATCTACTGGTCAAGATGATGGAAACGCAAGATTTGAAGAAAGGTCTGATAGAAAATTACTTAAAGTTGAGATCGAAGATCAAAAACCAAATATAACATTTACCATAAAAATTGATGGTACAGAAGTAGGATCAATTACAACTGACCATTTTGGTTTTGCCGAAATTGAGCTAGACAACAGAAAAGGAAGCAATATTCCTTTGGTAAAAAATTCAAGTAAGATCGAAATAACTAGTTCAAATAGTGTTATTCTTTCTGGAATATTTGGAGGTCAAACAGTTGGCACTGCAATTACGTCATCAACTCCTGTGGCAACTACCTCAGTTACAATTCCACTTGGTGCAAAGGATAGGAATGTGTCAGAATTTTTCTCACCATCTTCAATACAAGTAAACCCATTAGATGCAGTCATCTGGACAAACAAAGATGATACTGCTCATACTGTCACAGGTTCAACATTTGATAGCGGCCTACTTTCATCTGGTCAGACCTTTTCACGAAAATTTGGTGAAAATGGAACTTTTGATTATGTCTGTCAACTCCATTCATGGATGACTGGACAAGTCATTGTAGGTTCAGGGGGACCAGCATCTTCACCCTCTACGGGGTCAATTTCATCTCCATCTCAACCTCCTAGTTTAACATCACAAAACAAGATTTCAATTCCTGCAGGAGCAGCAGACAAAAAGGTTGCAGAGTTTTTCGTACCAAAAAACCTCACAGTTAAAGTAAATGAGTCAGTTACATGGTCAAATGCTGACTCGGCAATTCATACCATTACAAGTGGTGTAGGAAATAAGGATGAAACATTTGACAGTGGTCTTGTAGGAGGAGGTAAGTCATTCTCATTTACTTTTTCAAAAAGTGGAACCTTTGATTACTTTTGTCAAGTTCATCCTTGGATGATTGCGCAAATAATTGTTGGTAGCGGTGGAACCATTCCAACAGAATCACAATCCAGTGTTGTTGCATCGTCTTTGCCAAGTTCATCTCCAGTTCAAAGTATACCGTCAACTAATATCCACACAACATCAAAAGTGTCAATTCCTTTAGGAGCAACAGATAAACAAGTGACAGAAAATTTTGTACCAAAGACTGTAAACCTGACAACATTAGATTCTGTCTTATGGACAAACGATGATTCAGCTGCTCATACAGTAACAAGTGGGTTAGCTGATAAAGGCGGCGATGGCATGTTTGATAGCAACATACTTTCAGCGGGAAAATCCTTTTCCTTCAAATTTGAAAAACCTGGAATTGTTGATTACTTTTGCATGGTTCATCCATGGATGACAGGGCAAGTAATTATCAAAGGAGGAATTGTATCTGCAAAAGGAACTTTATTGTCTCCACTTGAACAGATAAAGTCAGGTGTTGCACTAATAGACGTACAGTGTAGATCAAACTTTAGCCTTGTGATCAAAGCAAATGATAATTCTTCTGCTTGTGTAAGGCCAGAAACTGCAAAGAACCTTCTTGAACGAGGATGGAAGACTGTCGTCTAAATCTTATTTTAGAAAACATTGTATTGAGCCATTTAATCTTCTGCTTCAAGAATAATATTTTATAATCACCTCAAAGGTAATTTATCCTCATTTGTTGTTGAGTTTTGACCTATGAAAATCTCCATTGAATGATATAATGAATGCGTCCTATTTTAGCCCCATGAAAGTAGGTGGACCGGATGGGAACCCGCACAATAGAGTTCAATTTTACGGTCCAATATCTTAACCCCAATGATTTTGAATTTATAGTCAGGTTAGAATCTTAGTTTTGCCTTTTATCTAATTAAAACATCCAATATCACTGTACTGGTATTTCATTTATCATATTACGTGTTAACTTTAGTTCAGTTTTGAGCATTGCTTCTCTATTGTATAATACATCTATTGACTCTAATTGTTTTCTTAGTAGTGTGTTTAATGCAGAGTTTTTTATTTGAGATGCCGCGATTTTTTTACTTCTAAGGCTAACCAGTTTTTGCATTGAATATATTATTGGACTTTTGGTATTGATTTTATAAGTTGGGGACTTTCCAATATTCCCAGATTGTATGATCATGCCATTGTCTGATAATTTTTCAATTTCTTTGAATGCAGTAGTACGACTCATGCCAATACCTTCAACTAATTCAGGTACAGTAAACTCATTTTTTGGAAAGGCCATAAAAAAATCAATCATTTTCATACGTGGTGAATCTCCATAAAGTGCTATTATTCCTGACTCTGCTTCTGTCATACTATACATACTATAATCAATCTACTTAAAGACTACTCCCTAATAGTATCATTTGGGTACTATTGGTTAAAAGCACAATGACTGATATGGAGATACAAGATACAATCTTGTTTTATTTGTGGCAAGAGGGTGCATGGGGTGAAGCCTATACAAACTATGAAAAAATGAGAAGAAGATTAGGAATGGTAGTCAAAAATAATGGTAAGAATACTGACAAACAGTTAAAAAAATTAGTTAATGACAGATTGGTTTTGAAATTAAAACAAGGTCGTACTTACTCATTGAATCATCTTTACAGGCAAACCATTGAACGAAGATTGGTTGCGGGTGAATTTCCAGTTTAAGAAAACGTTTTTTGGTAATCTTTGTCTCCAAATTTTATTCAATCTAAAATAATGAAAATGGACCGGATGGGATTTGAACCCATGACCTTTGCGGGAATTTCTCCTTACGCAGTGTGAGTGCGTCATCCTAACCACTAGACAACCGGTCCAACAGAATTACAAAACAAGCATCTTTTTTGTCTTTAGGTTGAATATCATGATAACCTCAGGCTTTACTACCTACAATCAAAACACATTCATGTCATTACAAGAATTTGATATCTTGGTTCAAAAAATGGAAATGGCATTTGATTACGCAGCAAACTTGGGCCAATACATTGAAGCTGCAAGGGTGCTTTATCAAATGAATGACCAGTTGCCTGATGACTTGCAATTATACTTGGAGGATCTTGAAAATGAAGGTATTGTGAGGCTCTTTATCTCAGAGTATAAACCAAAGATAAAATCTGCAATTGTTGAATATAGGCAAAGGCTGATGAATTTCTAAATTCTACTTTTTAACTCCGAGGTTTCTGTTCTTTATTCGCAAGTATGGATTTCTGCATTTTCTGCATCTGGTTGCATTGATGTCGTTTCTACATCCACAATTAAAGCAAATTCTCATAACCAAACGTGCAGCTTGTGCGATACGTTTTTTCTCTGGGTCTGTTATTGGCATTTAATTTTCTCCTTTATTTCTCTCTTTTATTCTAATCGGATTTTTGCATTTTTCCTGCTAGTAATACTGGTACTTGGGATGGCCTTTTTGCTACAGGTATGTTTGCCCTGTTAAACATGCTGACTTTGGATTCTGCAGAACCGTATGTTCCCATGACTATGGCTCCTGCATGACCCATTCTCTTTTCTTTTGGTGCAGCCCTTCCTGCAATGTATGCGACTGTTGGTTTTTTGAATCCAATGTCTATTATTCGCTGAGCCAAAACCTCCTCTGAATCCCCACCAATCTCGCCAATTATTACCAGCCCTTCAAGGTCTGGAATATCTTTTATCATCTCAAACGCATCGATCATTCGAGTTCCATTAATTGGGTCTCCACCAACTCCTATTGTGATTGATTGACCAAATCCTGCACTTGTCAGTGCATCACAAATTTCATACAATAAAGTACCACTTTTTGACAACACTGCAATCCTTCCTGCTTTAAACGGAGTAGGTGGCATTATTCCAATTTTTATCAATTCTGGAATCATTATTCCTGGCGTGTTTGGCCCGATAATTACTGCACCATTTTGGGTTGCTAACTCTAATGCTTTCATTGTGTCTCTTACTGGAATGTGTTCTGGGATTGCCACTAGTAATTTGATTCCTGCCTCTAGTGCATCCTTTGCAGCATCCAAAAAGAATTTTGCTGGCACAAAGACAATCGAAATTTTTGCACCAGTTGCATTCACTGCCTCCTTCACTGTATTGTAAATTGGAACTTTACCTTCAAATTTCTGACCACCTTTTCCAGGAGTAACACCTGCAACAATATTTGTTCCATATGACATCATGTTTTTTGCATGCAATGAGCCATACGCACCTGTGATTCCCTGAACGATTACTCCTTTTTTCTTGTAATCTGAATCCTCCGGATTTCCTCTTAACAGCCTAAAGATATCTGTCATTTCTTTATCCCCATCACTGCTGCATTAATTGCATCTTCTATTGAATCATAAATTTTAGTTCTGGAATTTTTCAGCATCTCTTTTGCTTTTTCAGATTCAGTTCCTTTTAATCTTGAAAATACTGGGAGACTTATTAGATTATCCTCATATGCTTTAAGAAACGCTTCTGCAACTACCGTCGTTTTTACAATTCCTCCATACAGATTTACCAAAATTCCTTTTACTCTATTCATCTTGCTAATCAAAGTCAGTGCTTCATAAACAGATTCAGTTGTTGCACCACCACCAACATCCAAAAAACATGCTGACTTGCCGCCGTTATCTGACAACATGTCAAGTGTAGACATTACAAGTCCTGCACCATTTCCCACAACTGCAATATCACCATCTAATTCAACTAGTGAAAATCCACTCTTTTCTGCTCTCTCCTCGATTTCTGTTTTCTCTTGATATTTTTGCAACTCATCATGTCTGAAGTTGCTATTGTCATCTGTTACAAATTTTCCATCCAATGCCATCAAAGAACCGTCTTGCATAATTGCAAGTGGATTTATCTCTGCCAATTCAGCTTCTTTCTCCACTGTAAGTTTTGCCAGTTTTTGTAAAATCTCTGCAAAATCATCTGCTAATTTTCCTTCTAATTTCATCTCTTTTGCAACTTCTCTTGCAATCTCGTCAGGAACATTGCCTAGTCCTACTTCTTTTATGATTTGATTTTTGACTGATTCAATTTCCACTCCCCCTTCAGGTGACGCGATAATTGTGTAGCACCTTTTTGAGCGATTCAAAAATATCGATAAGTACAGCTCTTTTTTGATATCTGCCATCTTTTCAAGTAAAATCGCACGGGCTTTTTCGCCTTTAATTGTCAATCCTAAAACCTGTGGGTATTTTAGCTCAAGTTCATCATCATTTTGGCATTTTTGAATTCCTCCTGCTTTTCCCCTACCTCCTACTGGAACCTGGATTTTAATTACAAATGGATATCCCAACTCTTTTGCATGTATTCTTCCTTCCTCAATTGTCTTTGATGCTTTGCTTGGAAGAAGATTGATTCCATATTCTCTGAATAATTCTTTAGCTTGAAACTCTAAAAGGCGCATGCAAAAACCATCCAATTTACGGTCTTTATTAATTATGTTAACTTAGTTGCTCTTCAAGAAAGTCAATTACCTGAAAAAAGCGATCACGGCTTTTTCTTGACAACTCTTGTGGAAATTCTTCAATTGTAAAAACAAATTGTTGGTGAAAGCTCGGCACTAGTACTCCGCCAGATGTAACTAGCTGCTCAATTACATAATCTTTGACAAGTGTACATACTATTTCTTCATAGGACTCGTCTTCTTCTTCTAATGTTTGTCTGTATAGCACAATTGGTTTGTTGGTCTTTGCAACAATTTCAGAGCCCTTCCGTAGTAGATCCGTCAGATGTTGAATTTGCCATGCATCTAGACTGATCTGTTTTACCATGTTAACACTACGCGTTTTTTCTATTTATTATGCCAGATTAGCTAAAAGCTAGCTAGATGGTTTACTTTTAACGAAAATAAAAGAATGTGATTTGGCTTTTATGCCATATCTAGCGCTCTTGAATGTTTTCTTGTATGCGGTCTTTCTCCGGAATACTTTCTTCTCATGTGTCCTGACGGTCTTCCATAAATTAATTCTAGGAACCATGACTCGTGCTCTATTTCCTCTGCCAAGATATCTTTTGCAATGTCATATGTTGCAGGATCTTTTCCAAAGGTCATCTGACAAATTTTATTCCAATTGACAATTGCGCCCTGTTCGGCTTTGAGGCATTTTTCTAGTATTGCCTTGTGATCTGTCGGATTTGATGGAAGTTGTAAGAATTCACATCCTGACATTTTGATGAATGCTACTGCATCGTTTGGAAGAGAGCCTCCTAATTGATAAATTCTCTCAAGACATGATTCAAAGTGACTAAGATCTTCTAGTCTTGCATCCTCAATAATTCCTTTGAGTCCCTCTCCTTCCATGCCAGTACAATGTGCTCTCAAATTGGTGAAATAGTAGTAGGCAGTAAATTCAACTGCAGCATTTTTGATTAGTTCCTTTACTAATTCGTCCACGTTGACACCGTTTTGTTTGAGAATATTGATTCCTACCACATTTGGGGCTTTTGATTCAGACATATTCTGATTGATGAATTATTTGTTCTAATAAAAATATTTCATTTTCTAATATTTTGCAAATAAAATTTTCCAAAAGTTTTGGGAAAATAATCACTCGAGAGCAATATTTCTTCTCTGGAGGCACATCTAGTTTTTTTAACTGTATTAATTCCAGAATAAAATAAAACTGGAATGTAATTATTTAAAAAATACAGCATTTCTACTCTACTGATATTCTTATCTTTTGACCATCAATGTCATCGTCTCTGTATTCCTTACATGATTTTGAAAAAGTTACTTGCTTTACTCGGACCAAAAATGCCAAGTCTTCTGATTTTTCTTTAATCATTTCTAATGATTCATCATCTAGATCAAGTATTGATGCAACCCCGAGTATGTCTGTTGGATTGTACCCTCTTTCCTTTCTTAATGTTTGCAGCCTTCTTGCAATATCTTTTATGAGACCTCTTGCCATCATTTCCTTGTTTCTGGATGTAGAAATAAAAACAATATAATTATCACGTTTTGATACTGCAAATCCCTGACTTGCATCAAAATCTACTAGAAAATCTTCCTTGTCTAGCGTTATGATTTCCTCGTCTACTTTAAAATCACAACGTCCTTGTTTTTGCAGGGATGAAATAATTTCTTCAGGATTTGTTTCTGCAAACATGTTGACTAGTTTTCCCATGTGTGCTTTTGCTTTGGGACCGATTCGTTTTCTTTCCAACTCTACCATTGATGTAACAGGTAGGCCAAGCTGTTTTAATTCAAGTACTTGCTCCAATCCTCCATCGCTTTGTGTTTCAAAGATTGTGAATTTCTCTACATTGAGTTGCGACATTAACAATGGTGAGAGGGACTCTAGTTTTTGTTTTTGATTTTTGCTTACACAGATAAACGCTTGATTTAGTGGCCATCTCCTTTTCAGCTTTCCTTTCATTCTGGCAGCAGATGAAACGGATACCACGTCTTTCATAATATCAAATGATTCCTCAATCTCTTCGTTGACTAGTGATTCTTGGTATTGGGGCCATTTGTCAAGCAAAATGCTCTTCTTTCCACCAAATACGCTTTGATAGAGATACTCGCTGGTAAATGGACATAGTGGATGTAGTAAAATATCCAAAGTTTTGAGCACTTGGCTTAGGATTGCATATATTGCCAGTCTCCTGTTCTTCTTTGACTCGTCTTCATCCCACAGCTCTCCTCTGGTGATTGGAATGTAAATTTGACTAAGATTGTTTATGATAAAATCATCAATTGCCTTTGCAGCTTCATGAAATTTACACGCCTCATTACGCTCTGTAATTTTTTTGATCAGTTTTTGTAATTTTGATAACAACCAAATATCTGGCGATGTTAGCAGATTGTCTTGTTTTGCCCACGCAATTGTTTTTGTTTCATCAAATTTGTCATATTCACTGTTTTGTTTAAAATACAAATGCAAGTTAAACAATGTGTTGAGTACTTGGTATGGTCTTGACATTAGCTCATCAGTGCTAAAACTTAGTGGTTCAATTGGACTTGCCTTCCAAATAAAATAAAATCTGATCAAGTCTACTGGATATTTTTCAAGCAGCTCTGCACCATCAATCACATTTCCTAGACTTTTACTCATCTTTCCTCCCTTCTCATCAAGTACGTGACCTTGGAACAAAAATGACTTGAATGGTGGTATTGGCCCATTGTTCAAAATTACATTTTCGATCAAAAGTGTATATGCCCACCCTCTAGTTTGATCAATTCCCTCTGTGAAAAATGGAGCCGGTATGTCTTTGGAATACTCTTCATCTGTTAGCGATGAATATGGTGCTGAACCACTATTGTGCCATGTATCTAGCACGTATTCCTCTCTTTTTGTTTTAGAACTATTACAATATTTACATTTTATTTTGATTTTGTCAATCCATGGCCTGTGTAACTCAAAATTTGGACCATCTGGTAAATCTATTGCAGATTCTATGATCTCTTTTCTTGTAAAACACCAATTTTGTTTTCCACAATCATCGCATATCCAAACCGGTAAAGGACAACCCCAAATTCTCTCTCGCGAAATACACCATGGGTGTCGTTCTTTAATAATTCCTAAAAATCTGTTTTTTGGCTGCTCAAAAAAGTATTCTACACCCTCTGCGGCATTAATTGCCTTGTCTCCTAATCTGTCTAGTTTGTAAAACCACCCTTTTCTTGCTAACCACACAATTGGATGGTGGGACCTCCAACATAGTGGGTATTTGTGTTTGATTTTTCCAATTTTTACTAGGGCATTACATTCTTTGAGGTCCTCTACAATTACTCTGTCGGCATCTCTGACAAACATCCCCTCATATTTTCCTGCAGAATTGGTAAATTTTACTTCATCATTAATTGGACTGTAAACTTTGACTTTTCTCTTGTTTGCGATTTTGATGTCTTCTTCTCCATTTGCAGGAGAGAGGTGTACTAGACCGCTACCAGTTGTGGCATCAACAAATTCTTCTGATACTGCAACATGAAAATTATCTTCTTTTGAACATTCATCCAATCCTGGGATTAATTTCAGTAGGGGATGGATGTATTTTTTTCCTTCAAACTCTAAACCCTTGACAGTCTTTAGAATTATTTGGTCTTCAATATTTACTTCTTTTAGAAATTCACTCATTCTTGTTTTACCAACAATCCACGTTTCGTTTTCAACTTTGATGTATGCATAATCTTCCTCTGGATTCAATCCCACCATTGCATCTGTAACTAGGGTGAATGGCATTGTAGTCCAAACTATGAGATGTGCGTCTTCGTCTCTGAGTTTGACTTTGTAATATAGTGACGGATCTTTGACTTCTTCATATCCTTGATTTACTTCAGCATGACTAAGTGATGTCTGACAGCTAGGACAATATGCGATTACGGTGAAATCTTCTTCTAGGATTTTATTTTCATATGCTTTTTTAAGAACCTGCCATTCCCTTTCAATAAATTCATCCCGATAAGTCCAATATGCTTTCTCATGATTAAATGACATGCCTAGTAAATTGTCTACTTCAATCCATTTAGAATTAAATTTTTTTACAATACGTTTGCATTCTTCTACAAGTTTTTCAATTCCAACTTTTTCAATAACCTCCGCTTTTCCACCCGTAACCCCAAGCTCTTTTTCTGCTTGCAGTTCGACAGGAAGTCCCTGCGTATCCCACCCTCCATTAAAAGTAATTTTTTTCCCCTGTAATGTGTTAAATCTGTACCATAGGTCTTTGATTACCCGCCCTCTGAGGTGTCCTGCATGTGGGACACCGTTCATGGTGGGGGGACCTTCAATGAATCTTATTTTATCTGGCTTGTCTGATTCAAAAATGAGCTTTTCAATATCAAATGATTTGGTATATTCTCTTATCTCTGATTCTATTACTTTTGCATCAAATTTGGTAGAAAGTTCCATCACAAATTTTGATATTATTGTGGCATTATAAAGCTAAATTGATCCTCTCATAGGATTGAAATCTTTTTACTTTTGATAAACTGTAAGAGAAAAGCCATATTGTATAACTAGATTCAAAAATTTTCTGTAAATCATGGAAGACTAATACACGAAGTCAAAATTGGCAAAATATTGAATCACGCATTTGAATTGGCGATTATTTCTCAATTGTCGATAACTTGGATTATATAATTGAGCCAAAGACAAATTTTATTGGTTAATGTTTTAGTTGTTGGTTCTGGTGGAAGAGAACATGCATTATCCTGGAAATTATCACAAAGCTCCAAAGTCGATACAGTATTCACGGCTCCTGGTAATGGTGGGACGGCAAACAATATTCCAATTGATGTGGATGATTTAGATGGATTGGCAGAATTTGCACAAAAAAACAATTGCTTTACAGTAGTCGGTCCTGAAATTCCGCTTGCCTCTGGAATCGTTGATAAATTTAATCAAATGAATCTCAAAGTTTTTGGCCCTACTCAAAAGGCGGCACAATTAGAATCAAGTAAAATTTGGGCAAAAAATTTCATGAAGAGAAACAATATCCAAACTGCACAATTTGAAATCTTTGATGATGCAAAAAAAGCTCAAGAATATGTAAAATCCCTTGATTACAATGTTGTAGTTAAAGCAGACGGTCTTGCCTCTGGAAAAGGTGTGATTGTTTGTAGTAATGTCGATGAAGCAATTGTTGCCATTGATACGATATTGGTAAAAAAGACATTTGGTCAGGCTGGAGATCGAATTATTGTAGAAGAAAGAATTGATGGAATTGAAGCCTCATACATTGCACTTTGCGATGGAATAGTTGCCATACCAATGGCAACAAGCCAAGATCACAAAAGAATCTTTGATGATGACAAAGGTCCAAACACTGGTGGAATGGGGGCATATTCTCCAACTCCTGTCATTGACAATACATTATCTGAAAAAATCCAAAACAAAATCATAAACAAAACTATTGATGCGATGAAAAATGAGGGAGTTACTTTCAAAGGATTTCTATATGCAGGAGTAATGATTAGAAACGGCGAACCATACGTTTTAGAGTATAATGTACGAATGGGTGATCCTGAATGCCAGCCAATCACATTGAGAATGAATTTTGATTTGTATGATTATCTTTTAGCAAGTGTCGAAGGGACGCTTTCTTCCATGCCACAAATCACTTGGAAAGACCAGTTCTCAGTATGTATCGTCATGGCATCGGCAGGGTATCCTGAATCGTTTCTCAAAGATGAGGAAATTACTGGATTTGATCTAATCCCTAAAAATACAATTGTCTTTCATGCAGGAACAAAAAAACAAGATGGAAAGATCCTATCCAATGGCGGAAGGGTCTTGGGGGTTACTGCACTTGGCGATACTCTGGAATCTGCAATTTCTAACGCATACAAGGCTGCAGAAAAAATTTCATGGTCTCACAAATACTATCGAACGGATATTGGCAAAAAAGGTCTATCATATCTTTGATGTATCTAATACTCTGTCTTCAGTTACAATCCAATCAATAACAATGTCATGCTCGGAAGGTGGTATGTTTCTGACAATCTGTTTTTCTAGCGTCAAAGAAATTGTTTTAATTTTATTTTTTGCTAAAAATCTATCATAATATCCCTGACCGTATCCAAGTCTTACTCCTTTTGGAGATATTCCTACGGTTGGAACCAGTATTACATCTAGATTGTTGTTGATTGGACATTCATCACGAGGCTCCATTATGTCAAAACTACCCCTTTCCAAGTTACTGAAATTAGTAATTTTTCTAAATTCCATTTCTTTTCCAATCACTTTGGGCAAAAAAACCTCTTTTCCCTCACTTAGGGCTTCTTGCATGATGTCTTGTGTTAGTATTTCACTGCCTGTTGGATAGTATGCACCTATTTTCTGTGCATCCCTAAATGATTCAATTTTCTTTAATTTTTTCAGTATTGACTTGCTAGCAATCTTCATTAGATCAAAAGATGTTCCATCTCTTTTCTCTAAGAGTAATCTTCGCAATGATGTTTTCTCTGAATTATTTTCCAATTTGACTACTCAATGATGCAGCTGTTATTGTATTTTTCAATAACATTGCAACTGTCATGGGTCCAACTCCGCCTGGAACCGGAGTTGCAAAAGATGCTTTTTGAATGATCTTATCATAATCTGCATCACCTACTAGCCTTTCTTGATATTTTGAGATTGCCACATCGATAACAATTGCATCTTTTTTTATCATGTCTGGTGTCAATGTAAACTTGTTTCTATCTCCAACGGCTGTAATGATAATGTCGGCTGACTTGCAAAATTCTACAAGGTTTTTTGTTTTAGAGTGACATGTGATAACTGTGGCATTTCTTTCTAAAAGTAGATGATACAAAGGTTTTCCCACAAGATTGCTTCTATTTATCAAAACAATATTTTTCCCCTCCAAATTGATATTGTGATAATCAAACATTTCCATTATTCCTGACGGAGTACATGCAACTAGTATTGCTTTTCTCATCGCAAGCAAACCAATGTTATGAGGTGTGAGGCCATCAACATCCTTTAGTGGAGAAATTCTAGATGTTGTGATAAATTCATCTAACTGTATAGGTAATGGCAATTGAACCAAAATTCCATGAACTGTGTTGTCTCTATTCAAATTATCAATTATTTTATCTATTTCTAACTGAGTGATGTCTGATGGTAACTTGAAATCTTTGGTGATGATTCCTACTTCTTCACATGCTCTATGTTTATTTTTTACATAAGTAGCAGAAGCTGGATTGTCTCCAATCAGAATTGTCGCCAAACATGGTGTGATTCCCTGATTTTTTAGTTCTATCGCAGCTCTTTTGACCCTATCTTTTACAGATTGTGCAATCTCTTTTCCATCTATTTTGATGCCTGTCATCAAGACTATTTCTGGTTGGTAGATATTTAATCCTTGAAAGTCATTAATCTCAATTTGAAAATCTAGGAAAGGAAATTATGTGAGTTCAAATTGAGTAATGTCATGTTTGTGGTGATATCTGATATTCAAATAAAACCAGATTCTGTTGCAGACTTTAAAAAATGGTTTTCTGAATCCAATAAGACGATATCAAAATTTGATGGTTTTGTAAATAGACGATTATTGGAAACTAAAGACGGCAAGCATCGGGTACTGGTAGAATTTGAGGATCTTGAAAAATTCAGTAAAATGCACCAAAGCCCAGAACACGACAAACTTCATTCCGTGGCGGTATCATACATGGAAAAACTACCTGAACCAAAGTTTTACACTGTAGCTTCACAATAAAATGAAGCAGGAATTTAACATAAATGAGTATATTGAAAAAATAAAACACAGTGATATCTATTTTCATACTTTTATCAACAAAGAAAGTTTGGCAGCAGGTGTGCTGGTGTTGCAACCTGGAGAAAGAGATACACAAGAACCGCATGAAAGTGATGAATTGTATTTTATTCTCAAAGGTGATGGTTTTTTAAAAATTAAAGACACTGATCACTCTGTATCTGAAAATAAAATGTATTTTGTAGGAAAAAATATTGAACACTTTTTTCATGGAAATTCTAAAGAATTAGTTGTATTGTATTTTTTTGGTGGGCCTGATTCTTAACTAACTATGGTTTTTCTTCCAGAAATTTTTATCTTTTTTTCTGCAAAGAGTTTTACTGCTTTTGGGTAAATTCGATGCTCTTCTTTTAAGATACGTTTGGATAGTGTTTTTTCTGTGTCTCCTTTTTTTATTTTAACTATGGCTTGCAAAATTATTGGTCCGGTATCTACTCCAGAATCTACAAAATGAACAGTGCATCCTGAATACTTTGAACCGTAATCGATTGCTTGTTTTTGCGCATGTAGTCCTTGGAATGACGGGAGTAAAGCTGGATGAATATTGATGATTCTATTTTTGTATTTTTTAACAAATTCCGGACTGATAATTCTCATAAATCCTGCCAGGCATACCAACCCATTTTTTGGAGTAATCCCATAATTTTCTAGAGTTGAAATTATTTTTTTATCATATTCTAATCTGTCTTTGAAATCCTTGTTTTCAATAACCTCTGTTTTCACCCCTAGTTTTTGTGCTATTATCAAGCCTTTGGCATCTGGTTTATTTGATATTACCACGGCTGGATTGATTGGGATTTTTTTTTGTTTTATTGATTTTATAATGGATTCCATATTGCTTCCACCACCTGAAATTAAAATTCCTAGATTTAGCAACTAATTCATGTTGGATTAAACCTACAATTAATGTGTGCGGTTTTTGTGGTAAACTCTTCTTGGAATTTCTTAGGATCTAGATTTGTATTTTGATTTTTTATTTTTCAGAAATTGGTCTAGTGTGAAATTTGATTAATTATATTTTGATTTAATGAATACCTAAAAATTTTTTTGATAAAAAAATAAAAAAATGGGGTTTTTTATTGTTTGGCTATTTTCTTACGCTGCCGGTCATGAGCACACTATTGTGCCATCACTAGTAATTCCGGTCATTACTTGACCTGGCGTGCAACTTTGTGCTGTGAATGTAGCTGGTGCTCCTGTTGGACCTGTTGCTCCATCGTTACCGTTAGTACCGTTAGTGCCATCAGCTCCTGTT
>CXWL01006620.1_pt1 | contig 36928 bp, 37 predicted proteins | sample 590931 | NCBI WGS metagenome assembly CXWL01 (sample SAMEA3498368, study PRJEB10139) | groundwater metagenome | biome: water well; material: biofilm material | place: Germany | collected 2015-04-27 | reverse complement strand
CACGCCCAGATCTCGCCCGCGGCTCACCCAAATTCCATAGAGAATGACCATTGTTCGAAACTCGCGGACGCAAAGTCCAACACTAACTTGTTCTTTGAAAACTAAATGTGGAAAGCAGTTCGACGCGGGCCTTGGGACTCAAGCCCTTTGCGTCCTGTTTGCGTCCTTAGCGAGCTTTGCGTGAGAACAGAGATTTAACGCAAAGACCGCAAAGGCCGCAAAGAAGACGCCAAGATAATTCCACGGACTCATGATCCGGCAAAGATTCTTGGGCTCACGTCTTTTTGCGTCCCCTTTGCGAACTTGGCGAGCTTTGCGTAAGAACAGAGATTTAACGCAAAGACCGCAAAGGCCGCAAAGAAGGCGCCAAGATAATTCCAGGGACTCATGATCCGGCAAAGATTCTTGGGCTCACGTCTTTTCGCGTCCCCTTTGCGAACTTGGCGAGCTTTGCGTAAGAACAGAGATCTAACGCAAAGACCACAAAGGCCGCAAAGAAGACGCAATAAGAATTCCAGGGACTCAGACGATGTCCTGCTGGAAGCTCGCAACTGATAGCTGGAAACTGGAACGAATCAAAAATTCCTGAAACGCACGATCTTTGAAAACCGGCGAATAGCTTCGGAATCTAAGCCATTGCGTCCTCTTTGCGAACTTGGCGAGCTTTGCGTGAGATCAGAGATTTAACGCAAAGAGCGCAAGGAAACGCCAAAAGGATTCCAGGGACTCAAGACTCTAGACTCAAAACTGGTCGAATTTTGGGCCGCATTGTCCGTGACCGGAATCTATTTCTCAATTTTCAATTTTGCAGTCGTGTTTTCGATGATACTTGGGGCGGGTTCGATCGTGGATTCTCTGAGCAGTTTGCCGGTTGTGGCGGCTGGGAGATCGGGTTTTGCAGAAACGCCGAGTTTGGCCCGCTTTTCGTTTAGGGACTCGCGCAAAATGACATATGCGAGGGTGAGCGCAGCGAATATGATAAATGCGACAAGCAAAATTCCCGCAAGCGGGGAGTCCCCGGAAATGATCGCCTTAGTGACGATCCAGTAGATCATTCCGCAGACCGCGAGCACGATAACGACGCCAAATCCGCCAAAGGCTATCGATCCAAAGCGTTCGAGATTGCGTTCCTGCCTTTTGAGGTCAGAGTGTGTGCCGTCGGGAAATTGTTCGAGCAGCGAGGCAGCCGAGCCTTCGAGATTCATACCACAGGAGCGGCAGAATTTCTGTTTGACAGAATTTTGAGCAGCACATCCAGGGCAAAACATAGGCAAATGTAAAATTCAGAATGCAAAATGCATAATGAAAACACAACACCGAGCGGGAAACTGGTGTTCCGGGAATACTCCTTTGCGATTTCTTTGCGGCCTTAGCGCCTTGCGTTAAAAAAAGAGGGTAACACGCAAAGGCCGCGAAGAACGCAAAGGGCCGCAGGATCTGGAGCATCAAAGAAAAAGGCCTCTACTTTACTCCTCAAGTTTTGCGATCGCCCGTTTTGTCCAATCGCACACGGCTTTCTTCTCGCTTTCGGCAAGCGCGGCATAGCGATGTATCCAGAGATACGACGGCAGCGGCATCCGTCCGGATTCGACCTCGTCACAGATCTCCTCGAGCTTTTTCGCCTTTTTCTTATTATCGAAGGTGTTGAACTGGCTGAGATTCAAATGGCTTTTGCCGTGTTCGATATGATCCTGGAGAAACCAGCCTGCGGGCTGAACATTAGCGTACCACGGATAGATCGTCTTATTCGTATGACAATCGTTACACGAGCGGCCCATTATAAACGCAATATCCGGCGGCACCGCAATCGCCGCCTCAAGCGTCTCGGCCTCGACGACCGGCGGATTTGCCTTGTCGATCTGGAAAAATTGGAGTACGACAAATGCGACAGCCAGCACAATAACTGAGATCTTGAGGGTTTTCTTGACCATAATTTGGTTAGACGATTTTACTACAGATTATCTTCCGCTCAGCGTTCTCAGGGGCCTCTGCGTAAAAAAAATCGGTTAAACACAGAGGGCGCAGAGACCGCACGAGTCAGCTAACCGCTTGATACCAGTTTAGCTTTGCCGTAAGTTATTCCTATGCTGCGGCCGACCGTTCTTGCAATTCCCTTCTTCGCCCTACTGATCGCGGGCGAAGCACTCTGGTCATATTTTCGAGGCTCGAACGAATACACCGACCGGAAAGATTCGTGGAACAATATATTTCTCGGCTTTATGAGCGTGGCATTCGGAGCGTTGTTTGGGATATTCACTTATTACATCTACGCGTTTTGCTACGAGATCGCTCCATTCAAATTCCCTGCCGACGCCTGGTGGACCTGGGTTGCGTTGTTCTTTGTAGATGATCTCGCGTATTACATTTTTCATCGGGTCAGCCACGAATCGCGTCTTTTCTGGAATTTTCACGTCGTGCACCATTCGAGCGAGCAATACAATCTCAGCGTTGCCGTGAGGCAGAGTTGGTTTTCGGGGATTTTGCATTGGCTGTTTTACGCGCCGGTGATGCTGCTCGGTTTTGCGCCGTGGATGTTTGCGTTGATGCACGGATTCAATCTGATCTACCAGTTTTGGATCCACACAAAGATCATCAAACGCCTCGGCCCGCTCGAATACGTGCTCAATACGCCATCGCATCACCGCGTTCACCACGGCGTCAACAACCCGTATCTCGACAAGAATTATGCGGGCGTACTGATAATTTGGGATCGCATATTTGGCTCATTTGTAAATGAGACCGAGGAGCCGCGTTACGGCATAATCAAGCCGATAAAGAGCTATAATCCGCTGTGGATAAATCTGCACGGTTGGTATGAGATGTTTGATGCGATAAGGCGTCAAAAAGGACTGGGTGCGAAGTTTCGATGTGTTTTCGCATCGCCAAATATGGATTTGGAGCAAACTTATGAGAGCTAGAATTTGTTTAGTAATTCTCTGCGTCGCATTGTTCACCTCGGCGGCGGCCGCCCAAACAGTCGTCGTGACCGGCAAGAAAGTTACCTACACGCGACAAAAGCCAATTGCCGATTTTAAGAGAACTTTCACGGTCAATTACCCGAAGGTAAAAGCTGCAAACAAAGCAGTTTCTGCCAGGATCGAAGATGCTCTTAGCTATGAAAAGTCATTTGGCATAACCGTCGCCGACGAACTCCGTGAAGCTCAATGGCTCGAGGAAGCCGATTTTACGGTGCTCTATAACAAGAAAGGTGTGCTTTGCGTCGAGCTAACGATACAGGGCACAGGCGCGTATCCATCGGGTAATGCGAAACGGATCGTCGTCGATTCAAAGACCGGAAAACGGGCACTTCCCGGCGAGGTCTTCAGCTACTTCAGCGGTCTCGTCGATATGGTCACCAAGGTGCAAAAGAAAGAGATCGCCGATGCCATAAAAGAGATCAAGGCCAATAAAGACTGGGAAGAGCCAAATCCTGAGAAGCTTTTTGAGACAACTGGTTTCAGAATGGACAACCTCAAGGGATACTCGATCGATGAGGCGGGTGTGACGTTTTATTACGATTACGGCTTTCCGCATGCGATCCAGGCGATGCAGCCCAACGGTGAGTACAAATTCACATGGGCCCAGATGAGACCGTATATCAGAGTCAACGGTTTGCTTGGCAAGCTCACTCGTTAATATACTTGACGTTTTATGAGCGATAGAAAGATCAGAGTATTGGTGGCCAAGCCCGGCCTCGACGGCCACGACCGCGGGGCGAAGGTGATCGCCCGAGCCCTGCGTGACGCGGGAATGGAGGTCATCTACACCGGCCTACGTCAGACACCCGAGATGATCGCGTCCGCCGCCCTGCAGGAAGACGTCGACGCCGTCGGCATTTCGATCCTGAGCGGTGCACACAATACACTCTGCCCCCGCATCGTCGATCTTCTTCGCGAAAACGGTATGGACGATACATTGGTGCTCGTCGGCGGAATCGTTCCAACCGAAGACATTGCCACGCTCAAGGCCATCGGCGTTTCCGAGATATTCCTTCCCGGTACCTCGACCGAGGACATTGTCGATTTCATTAGAAAAAATGTACGCGTGCAGTAACGTTGTGTGCGTTAGGTTACATACGATGACCGGCAACGGTGCGATAATTTAGCACGCAATATCATTTAAATTTAGGCTAAAGATAGGGGATAATTTCAATGAAAAAGACCAAATCAATATTTCCAGCATTCATATTCGTTCTTACCGTTTTGTGTCTTGGAGTTTCGTCAGCACGTGCCCAGGATACGATGCTTGGCAAGGCGGGCGATAAGATCACTGATTCAAGTAAGAAGGTCTACAGCCGGGGAAAACGTGTCGGCCATACGATCGGAAATCGAACATGGACAGGCTCGAAATGGGTCGCCAGCAGATCATGGAAAGGCGGCAAATGGGTCGCGGTGAAAACGGCCAAAGGTACCAAATGGGTCTATTACAAGAGTAAACGAGCGGTCATGGGAACCGATCGACGTCCGTAACTTGGCATTATCGAGTGAATGATCAATTGGGTGGCCGCAGGAGAATTGTCCTGTTGACCGCCCAATTTACTTTTGTTCTACTTGTTCCATAAGCGTATGAAAGAAAAGGTAAGAATTGCGGGCGGACAGGGTTTTTGGGGCGATCTCCTGACGGCACCCGTCGATCAGGTGCGAAAAGGCCCGATCGATTATCTGATGCTCGACTATCTCGCCGAGGTGACGATGTCTATCCTGCAAAAACAGCGAGCCCGCGACCCGCAGGCAGGATATGCCCGCGATTTTGTCTCGTTGATGCGGGAGATATTGCCGGACTGCGTCGACAAGAATATCAAGGTCCTTTCTAATGCCGGCGGAGTGAACGTCCTGGGCTGCGCGTCCGCGATCCGCGATGCCGCACGCGAACTCGACCTTCAAGGAAAGGTGAAGATCGGCGTGGTTACGGGCGATGACGTTCTTCACAAACTCGACACTTGGATCGCTGACGGAATCGAGATCAAAAGCATGGATGACGGAACGCCGCTCGCATCGATTCGCGACAAGGTTCAGTCGGCCAACGTCTACCTGGGCGCCGCCCCGCTTGTCGAAGCCCTCGGTAAAGGAGCGAACGTGGTTGTCGGCGGCCGCCTGACCGACACCGGCCTCACCCTCGCACCGCTGGTTCATGAGTTCGGCTGGTCATTCGAAGACTGGGATAAGATCTCAGCCGGAACCATCGCGGGACACATCATCGAATGTGGTGCCCAGTCGAGCGGCGGTAATTGCCAATACGATTGGCAGTCGATCCCCGATATGGCAAATATCGGCTTCCCGATCATCGAGGCATCGCCAAACGGTGAATTCGTCGTGACCAAACACGCGGGCACCGGCGGTCGCGTTAATATTCAGTCCGTCAAAGAACAACTCCTCTACGAAATGGGCGACCCGCACGAATACATCACGCCCGACGTCGTGGCGGATTTTGCATCGATCCAACTCGCCGACGGCGGCGAGAACCGCGTCAAAGTCTTCGGCATCACCGGCCACCCAAAAACCGATTTCTACAAAGTCTCCATCGCCTACTCCGACGGCTGGAAATCGGTCGGCACCCTCGTCTATTCCTGGCCCGACGCCTACGAAAAAGCTCAAGCCGCAGACAAGGTCCTCCGCGAACGCCTAGACCGTCTCGGCCTCAAATTCGACCTGATCCTAACCGAATACGTCGGCGTAAACGCCACCCACGGCCATCTTGCCTTAAGCTCCCCTCCTTTTGAAGGAGGCGTGGCAGCCGCTTCGGCTGACGGGGTGGTTGGCACGATGCGCGACCTCTCCGACATCCCCGAAGTCCAATTCCGCATCGGAGTCCGCAGCCAAAACAAGGCCGATGTCGAAAGATTCACAAAAGAGATCGCCCCGCTAATCCTAACCGGCCCGCCCTCAGTAACCGGCTTCGCCGGCGGCCGCCCAAAGGTCGAGGAGATCATGGCGTACTTTCCGGCTTTGATACCGAAGTCGCTGATCGAGACAAAAGTGGAGATCGTTGAGGCGTAGTGATGGAATTCGATGAAGTAGAAGTTCTGACTAACGAAATTGAGTGGGAAAGGCTCCTTAGGGCGTGGATTGCTGAGGCAGAATCTGAGGAACGTCGGTCGGACAACGATTCGAATTGTTGGGCCGTCAGTGCGGTGATGGATTTCGGACTTGATGAAAACCACGAAGCAGTTTGGGAGTTCATAATCAGGGCGTTCGAAAGAAAGATGTCGAGTAAGGCCTTTGCAATCCTCGCGGCGGGTCCGACGGAAGACCTTTTGGCTGATTTCGGCGACCATTATATCGACCGTGTTGAAGAACTGGCTCGAAAAAATCCACGATTCAATGAATTACTGGGTGGCGTCTGGCAAAGTTCGATGACAGACGATGTTTGGAATCGGGTTCAGAAAGTTCGACTGAATGTTCGGTAGTTTCGCTTATTTCTCGAAAAACCTAGCGATGCCCTTCTTGCAGTCGTCAGTCATGCGGGCGTGAGCGTTGGTCACGACACCTTGCTCGATGGACTCGGCAAGATTCTCTCCATCGATCGAATAGAGCAACTGCTTCGTCATCTCAACAGCTGAGCGGCTGACTTTTGTGTAGGTGGCGGCGTAGTCGAGGACGGCGGTTTCGAAGGTTTCTTCGTCGAATGTGCGGTTGACGAGGCCGAGGGTGAGGGCTTCTTCGGCGGTGTATTCGAAGCCTTTGGTGAGCAGTTCGAAGCTCCTTTTCTCGCCGAGATTTCGGCGCAGGATCGCGGCGACCATTGCGGGGACAAATCCGATCTTGACCTCGGGATAACCAAAGCGAGCGGTCTTCGTCGCAACCACAAGATCACACGCCGTCGCGAGTCCACATCCGCCAGCAAGCGCCCGGCCATGGACGGCGGCGATGACGGGAACCCTGACACTTCGGATCAGCAGAAACAATTCCGCCAGACTCCGGGCATCCTCAACATTCTCCTCATACGAAGCCGTCGCGATCTTCTGTATCGCCGAAAGGTCCGCGCCCGAACAAAAATCCTTCCCCGCACCGCGAATAATGATGCATCGAAGAGATTCATCCGCATCAGCCTCTCGCAAGGCCGCTTTCAAACCCGCGATCAACTCGTCATTCAAAGCATTTCTCTTCTCAGGACGATTGAGCGTCAAAACCCGGATCGAGCCAGATGTTTCACTTACTATCTCCTGCATCGTTATATGTAAAGGGCTTGCCCTCCTTTAATTAATAATTAGATAATTAGTAATTACTAATTAGTATTTCGAGACGACGAGTGGATCGAAGAAATTATCTTAACCAATTCTAACCTGTCAGCCTCGATGGAATTGTATTCATGCTCAGTCAGTATCTCGCCGTGATACAGAACCAGCAACCAGTATTCAGTCTCTAATGCCCGGCGGCGAGCGATCCCAAACTCAGAAACGAACACCTCGCGGTTTTCGGCGCCGACCGCCGCTTTAACGTGCCTGCCGATATTCGTACCGGAGATCAGCAGTTCCTTCGACAATACAAACTCTCGCTTTTCTTCATTAAGATAGTGACATAACCTCACTATCCGCAAAGCGAAATCGAGTGATTTGTCTAATACCACGTTATCGCTCATCGTTTTATGAGAATTATTCCGCGTTCTAATTAATAATTACTAATTCAGCAATCATTAATTAAAAGATCAAAACAACTTCGCCGCCCGGTCGATCTCAGCAGCAAATCCGTCGAGAACACGCGAAACAATCGCGATCTGCTCTCGGGCCTCGCGCCAATCGCGTTGTTCGATCGCCTCGCGAACACCTGGGAGCGTTTTTACTCCATACCCGGTGTAAAAGCCAGGTGCGTAGATCTGGTGACGGAACCAATCGCGGCGCGGCAGGCCTTCGGTGCGGGTTAGGGCACGTTCGGTTTTGTAGAGGATCTCGTCGAGAGACTTCTGCGCGGCGGCGGATGGTTGGCGGCCTGAGGAGGCTCGTTGGTAGTAATTGGCGCTCTCGCGCAAACGTCCCAAGGCATTTCGGAGCGGTTCAAAATCGATCTGCGGCACTTCGTCCTTGAGAGCGGGCGTTCTGAGTTTTTCGGTCGGATCTTGAACGGCCTGCCACATGCCACTGGAGATCATTTGGTTCATCGTCTTAGTCTCCTCTCGCATCGTATCGGTGAGGCGAGTGACCTCATTGACATATTGGCCGACCGTGTCGGCAAAGTTCGTAAATTCAAACGGCAGTGCATCGGCGCTGGCGAGCCGCAGAACTGCGTGGCCGCCGACCTTTGCCAACGCAACCCCATACGCAAAACCCGGATCGCCAAACCGCGTGTAGTGGTCAAACGAATCATATATCGAATGATACGAGCCACCTCCGCTCTCGCCGCCAAAACCTATGTTCAAAGACGCGATCCCAAGGTGCTGCAGGAATGGCGTGTAGTCGGACCCGGAACCGAGGGCACCGATACGCAGGTCGGCCCGCGACGTTGCTTCGGCTCGTTGTGGGGCCGATCCGGTCACTATCTGCTGCGCTCTGGCACGTTCCCAGACGGACATTCTTGTTTGGGGATCGGCAATGTCGCGGCCGACTTCATTGATGAATTTCTCGAGTGTATGCGAGCCTGCCATCCCTAAGAATCCACGGCCATTCGAATCCGTGTTGATGTAAACTGCCGCTTTCTTTCGCAATTCGTCGGCATTAGCCTCGACCCATTCGGTCGAGCCGATCAGGCCTTGTTCTTCGGCATCCCATGCAGCATAGACGATCGTGCGTTTTGGTTTCCAGCCGGTTTTGGCTAGCTCGGCGATCGCGCGTGCCTCTTCCATTTCGGCAACCATGCCGCTGATCGGATCGCTAGCTCCATTGACCCACGCGTCATGATGGTTACCGCGAATTATCCACTGATCGGGCCGCTCGCTGCCCTGCATTTTGGCGACGACATTGTAGATCGTCTTCATTTCCCAGTTGAATTCGAGCTTCATCCTGACGGTCGGAGTTCCACCGCCAAAATGATAGGTAACGGGCAGGCCACCACGCCATGCATCCGGAACGACGGCACCGTCAAGATTCCGGAGCAGCGGCAAAGCGTCTGCATACGAGATCGGCAAAACCGGTATCTTCGTCAATGTCGGAGCGTCCCGTCGGTCGATGCGCTTTGCATTCTTCGTCGCTCCGACGCCCTTTGTTAGTGGGTCACCGGGAAACAGCGGCATATCCATAACTGAGCCACGTTGAACGCCATTTTCGCTACGCCAGGCTCCTTTTGGATACACATCACCCTGATAAAAGCCGTCGTTTCGCGGATCGGAGTAGACGAGACAGCCGATCGCGCCGCGTTCGGTAGCGACCTTTGGCTTAATTCCACGCCACGAGCCGCCATATCGCGAGATCACGATCTTGCCCTTTACATCGATGCCGCGGCGGTCGAGTTCTTCGTAGTCAGCCGGCGTTCCGTAGTTCACATACACGAGCGGGCCCCGGACATCGCCATCGATCGAATATGCGTTATACGTTGGCAGTTGTTCTTTTTGCTGACTCGACGTAGCGTCTTCTTTTAGCGCGGGTTCGTTCAGCTTGAGAGTGAATTTCTCCGGCGACGTCATCTCTACGATGCGGGTTTTTGGTGTCGGGAAAAGAACTTCGAACTCCTCGATCTCGGTCTTGTATCCCCACGATTTGAACTTGTCCGCGATAAACCTCGCGTTATCCCTGTTGTAAGGCGAGCCGAGATAGTGCGGCCTGGCCGAAAGGCGCTTCATCCAGTCGCGCAGGTTGTCGGCGTTAAGGTATGAATCAAACCTCGATTCGAGCGAACGTTGACTGGATGAACCAGCCGACGAGAATCCCATCAAGTTTGCATTGCCCATCCCTGAAGATTGAGCAAAAACTGAACTTACCAGTGTAAGGACGCACAAGACACGCAATAATCTACCGACCATTTAAGCCTCCGGTTTGGATCTGATTTTGTTAGCAGTTAGTTTAGCCTAATCCGAGCGAAGATGCCTCGGCGTCATCGACGTCAATATACATCCGAAGCAAAGCCGTCGAAAACGTCTTGCCTTGAGCATCGGTCATCAGGCTGCGAGTGCCCCCGCCGCCGAGGCTTTCGTGGAGCAAAAAATTCAAGGCACCGAGGTTTGGCAATTCAAATCTTTCGACATCGCCTTTTACCATCTCGCCGAAATGCCCTTTCACGCCCTCAGCAGTAACTTCGCGCACAAGAAGCGGATATATTGCCGGATCGAGAGCGATGAGTCCGACGTTTGCGGTGTCACCCTTGTCACCCGAACGGGCGTGGGCGATCTTTACTAATTGAATTTTCATTTAACCTTTCCAACCTCAAATACAAGAAAATAATCCATTCGATCTGGCTTTACGAAATCAAATTCTTCTTTTAACACAAAGCCCGCACGGCCCAATTCGCTAACGACTTTATCGCGGTCGAGCCCGTGGTCATCGCCTGTGCCGTTACGGTCGATGATGCCGACGAGGGCTCCATTTTTGAGAGCCGCACGTAAATTTTTCATGAACGTGATCGGCTTTTCGATCTCGTGATATGTCTTGAGGATGAGGACGGCGTCAATGGATCCTTTGGGCAATGTCGGATCGTCAAATTTGCCGAGGACGGTTGTGATGTTCGCGAGCTTTTCGGTTGTAGCACGTTTTTTGATATGGTCGACGTACTGCTGATTGATCTCGACAGCGAAAACTTTCCCGGTCGTACGCTTCGCGGCACGCACCGTGAACCATCCCGAACCTGCTCCGATATCGGCGACTGTTTTGTCGCCGCTGATCTTTAGAATGTCCATCACGCGATCGATCTGGAGATTCTTTTCGCGCTCGGCGTCTTCAAATATCGAGAGATCGCCGTCGTAAGGCGTGCTTGTGCTTCGGTCGATCGCGTCGGATGTCGGTGTCGGAGTCGCTTTGGCAGTTGCCCTCTGCGAGGAAACCGGGTCGCTGTGGTACGCCGCGAATGACAACGCCATGAGCACGGCGAGGGGAAATATGAGACCTTTCATAAAACCTCTCGAAGTATTAACACGGTATCCCATATGTGCCATTTTCTTTTTGCGTCTTCCTTTGCGTTCTTCGCGGACTTTGCGTGAAAACTCTTCTCACGCAAAGCTCGCAAAGGACGCAAAGAAGAACGCGAACTCCGAATCACACCGAATCGATCGCAGCCGCGACCGGATCGCTGCTGATCTCATCTATCAGACCGATCCGCAAAGCTTCTTCCGCCGAGACGCGGCGTGCCGTCATGAACATCTCAAGGGCCGCAGCCTCACCCACCAATCTCGGCAATCTCTGCGTGCCGCCCCAGCCTGTGATAATGCCAAGGCCGACGCCGGGATGACAGAATTCGGCGGCTGCGACAGCAATCCGGCGTTTGCATGAAAGTGCAAGATCTAACGCGCCGCCGAAACAAACACCATTTACCGCAGCGACCGTGTCCGGCAAAGCCTCGACCGCTCGCATCAGCCGCTGCCCGCGCTCGGCAAATTCTTTGGCTTCATCGACCGTTACTTTGTCGATCTCTCGCAGATCCGCACCTGCCGCAAAGATTCCGTCCGAACCCGTAAAAACAACACGCAAAACATCGCGATCTAAATTCATGACCACCGTCGTCAAATATTCTACGACCTCGACCGACAGCGGATTTCTGATCTCGGGCCGCGTTAGACGGATGACGAGCGTCGTTTCGATCCGTTCGAGTGAGACGGCATTGGACATCACAAGGTCGCTAACTAAATAATAGACCTAATGTTTCGCTCAAACAAAGCTCATCCGTGGCACGGCGTTCCTATCGGCGAAGGCGTGCCAGCCGAGGTCACCGTTTTTATCGAGATCGTGCCGTCTGACACGGTCAAATACGAGGTCGACAAGGAAACCGGCTATCTCAAGATCGATCGCCCGCAGCAATATTCTAATGTTGTTCCGGCGAATTACGGCTTTATTCCGCAGACGTTTTGCGGTGAGAATATCGCCACTTTAGCCCGCGAAGGCGCAGGAAAAGAAATCAAAAAAGGCGACGGCGATCCGTTAGATATTCTTGTCCTCTCAGAACACCACATACCGCGCGGCGATATTATCCTAAAAGCACGACCGATCGGCGGATTTTGCCTGATCGATGGCGGCGAGGCAGACGACAAGATAATCGCTGTACTGAAAGGTGACAAGGTCTTCGAGCAGTACACCGACATCGAACAGCTTCCCAAAGGGATCGTCGAACGCTTTCGGCATTATTTCCTGACCTACAAATCTCTCCCGGGCGAACCCAACAAATGCGAGATCGCCTTCTCCTACGGCCGCGAGCGGTCGTATACCGTCATCCAAGCCGCAATAAGTGATTACGCGGAACTTACTGGAAAAAAGCGGAAAAGATTGTGAACCCGAATTATTATGAATAAACAGAAATAGGCACGAATAGACAATTATAGGTCTGTTTCGTGCTTTTCTTCGCGTCGATTCGCGGTAAACGTCCTTTTCTTACAGCAACGCGAGCTTCAGTGCCCTCGGGGCGAGTTTTGCGGCGATCTTTGGAGATTTTTTGAGCACGTAAAGCGTCAACTTGGGGGCTGCTTTAAGAAACACGGTCTTCGCGATAGGCCCGGCGACATCCTTGGCCACAAATTTCGTCGTCGCCCACGCAACCTTTGCCGCCGTTCCAACGACAATGACTGCGACCTTGCCGGGAATAGACGCTGCGCTGGTTCCGGACTGGTTCGATTTGACTTCGTTCTTCGAATTCTGCGCGTAAGCTCCAAACGCGAGCACCAGCACGACGGCACACACCGATACGGTTCGTTTAAATAGTTTCTTCATTTTGAGGGCTGAATTGCGATGGGAACGCCGGAGGAATGGGGCCGCTGTGGTACGGCAAAGATAATTATAGCCCGTCCGAGATCAGATTGGAAGCACTTTATTGCCGCTGCCCAAACCAATAGCACAAGCCGTCGGGGGCAATGACAAAAAAGACATTAAATCGCTTGCCGTCGCGAGTCTCTTCGCCGATCTTACCTATGTTTCAAGGCCATTTGCGATGAATTCGTCACGTAGGGCTACAACATCATCGGTGTGAAAGGCACAACCGTCCTGTTCGGGATCAAGGCCATTTTCGGCGATCGCGAATTGAATTCCGTCGCGTTCGAGAATGGTTTTTCTTATGGGCTCTGCGGTCTGTTCAACGACAGTGAAACCCATCTTTTCTAAATAAAACGGAACCGCAGACTCAAGATCCGCAACGGGCAAATTCATCGCGTCGTCTTGATAGCCATGGGCCGAAAGCAATCGCGCCATTGTCATATGGGCCTCCAAGTCAATTCCCTGAATCGAGAAACGTCCGATTTTCTGGGCGTTCAGCATTTGTAAAACTTTCAAGTTCTATCGACTCAGCCAGAAGGCCACCAATTTGAGAATCAAATTCAACCTCGTTAAAGATCCTAGCAACTGCCTCCGCATGTTCCGGGTGAATTATACGGCAATCCTTGAAGTCAAACGGTTCTAGGTAATTGCCGAACGTGGCGTCAAATTTTTGTCGGGAGATCACTCCAGTCTCGTCGATGGTTCTGAAGAGTTTCTTTAGTTTTCGAATAATTACGAAATAGTCAGCAGGAGGAAATACGTTTGGAATGTGCTGCGTCCATGTTGTCAGCGTGATTGGCTCTTTTGTTTTTGCAAGGCGGGCGAGGATTAGGCTCGGGACGAAATAATTCTCGCCCAGCCTTTCCTGCATCTCAGGAACATGAAAATTGTAGCGCCAATATTCACATGATTTTTCAATCGGGAAATGAGTCAGTCCAAATTCGTCAAAGTGTTGTCCACTGGCATTGAGGTTTGCTCGGGACCAATCGGAATAGTACTGGTCAGCGGTTTCTTTTCGAGGGCTTTCACCATCCGTCTTTGACTGTGGATTGAGCGCATATAGATCCAAGTCTGAAATGAAGCTCTCTACAAACGGGAAAGCCTCGAGACCAAAAAAGTTCGGGCGGATGAAGTTCAAGTTAAAAGTGAATCGCGTATTCTCAAACTCGTCGAAGCTTTCAAAAAGTTCAATTTCGTCGGGTTCCTCACTTTCGGGCTGTTTTTCAAAAATAAAATAAACGCCGGTAGATTCATTCGAATATAGCCACTGAGGAAATGCGTCTTCGCGAACGCAGCCATTCGTTTCCAACCATCTGACGATGCTCTCTTCCGGAACACTCTGACCTTTCTTTGTGTAGAAATAGAGATCGAAACTCATAGGTGCTCTTAGGTGAGTACGAACGCCCCAATATGAGGATGATTAGTATTCAAACAAGTCTGCAAAGCCAGCAGCAACGAATCGCGAAGATTCTCCGGCGTTACGATGGCATCGACCAAGCCTCTCGCAGCGGCGTGTTTGGCGTCTAGTTCGCGGTCGTAGGTTTCGCGGACCTTTTCCATTTCGGCGAGCATATCGGCGGGCGGCTCTTTGCCCTCTTTTTTGAGCTTTTCGATCTGAGTTCCATAGATCGCAACGGCGGCGGAGTCACCTTCCATTACGCCCATGCGACCGGTTGGAAGTGAGAAAATGAAATCCGGATCAAAACCCTGTCCGGCCATCGCGTAATATCCGGCTCCGCTGGCGTGATTAATGGTCAGGACGATCTTTGGCACGGCGGCGGTCGCCATCGCTTCGACAAAGCGGGCTCCGGCACGAATAATGCCGCTGTGCTCGGCCTCGGAACCGACCATAAAGCCCGAAACGTCCTGCACAAACAGCAACGGCGTCGAATGCCGGTCGCAATTCTCGATAAAATACGCGGTCTTCTCGGCGGATTCAGTATAAACGATCCCGCCAAACCGCGGCGGAGTTCCCGGCTTCCCTTTCGACATGCCTCTGGAATTTGCGATCACGCCGACAAGTATTCCACCGATCCGAGCGGTTCCGCAGATCATTTCTTTGGCAAAATCGGCCTGAAATTCGTCGATGCCGCCGTTGTCGAGAAACGTCTCGAGAACCGCACGCATATCGTATGGAGCACGATGGTCCTCCGGCAGAATGCTGTATAGCCCTTGGCAATCGGCAGTTGGCGGATTGCTCTCGGTTATCGAAACACGAGCATTTTCTTTTTCGGGCAATTCACTGACCAGTTCGCGGATCTTTTCGAGACACGATTTGTCGTCCGCAGTGCGGAAATGCGCGACGCCGCTGATCGCGTTATGTGTCATTGCCCCGCCAAGTGTCTCGTTATCTATAGTCTGGCCAGTTGCACCTTTGACAAGATTTGCACCGCCGAGGCCCATAAAGCTCGTGCCATCGACCATCAATATCACGTCAGACAACGCCGGAAGATATGCACCGCCGGCTACGCACATTCCCATTACGGCGGCTATCTGCGGCACTTTTAGATATCGCCGCATGATCGAATTGTAATAAAAGATACGTGCGGCACCGTATTGTCCAGGGAAAACACCGCCTTGATAAGGCAAGTTAACTCCGGCACTGTCAACGAGATAGATGATCGGTACGCGGTTTCGCATCGCGATCTCTTGGGCCCTTAATATCTTCTTGATCGTCTCGGGATACCACGCGCCCGCCTTGATCGTGGCATCATTGGCAACGACGACGCATTCGCGGCCATGGATCTTTCCGACAACAGTCACGACCGCCGCCGCCGGAGCCGTGCCGTCGTATTCGTCGTACGCGACGAGAAGGCCGATCTCTTGTGAAAAGGTTCCTTTGTCGAGGAGCAGATCGATCCGTTCCCGTGCCGTTAGCTTTCCCTGCTTATGGATCTTTTCGATCTTGTCGGGCCCGCCTCCGAGCTTTAGCTTGTGCTCGAGGCGCAGGTATTCTTCGGTTAGCGTGCCGAGACGGGATCTATTTGCTGTTAATTTCATCAATTTGCCGCTCTAAGGATTTCACACTTACCGCAGAGCAAAATTCATCACACTCGAATCGCTAACGCTTGAATTCACAAGACTCACGATACGCAAGCGACCTTGTCGCGTCGGTCTTCCCGTAAATCTAACTACCTCTGATCCATCATTCGGCGTGTTCGCGGCAATGGTCTCCCAGGTCGTTGCTCCATCACGGGAGAGTTCGATACGGACGTTGCCGGTAATATTATCTGACGACCAGGTGATCGTTTGGCCGCCGACACGTCCTATTATTTCGCCGGCGTTTAGAACGCTCAGCAAAAGATTCGAGCCGCTATACCGGTAATTTGCGATCGTGTCGGCGGTGTTGTTGATCGAGCGGGCATTGTCACGTGCGTTGAATGTGCCTGTCGGCTGGCCATTGAATATCACGCTTGGATTTGAGAAATACGCGACCCGTGTACAGCCATTCGGGCACGGATCTACATAAGACATCACCGTGCGAAAGCTTCCGTTGACGTAATGGCCGAAGCCGTATGGAAAGGTCGGATTCGAGCCGTTTTCAGGGTTGTGCTGACTTCCCATATTGTGGCCGAGTTCGTGCGCAAAGCTGAGATTACCGACCGCACAGCTTCGCGCCGTCGCTGTAAACGCATTGTTCTGATTGCCTCCCGCACCGCCCATCAGATAGCCGATTCCGCACACGCCCTGCATTTCACCGATCATCGCTACCATGTCAGCGTTGTGCGTATTACGAAGAGCCTGAACGCCGGCATTTGACCGAAGATTGCCCAAGTCAGTGCTTGCGCTCGCCGTTTCTGTATAGACGTATTCGGCCGCATGCACGAGCCTTACGCGCTGACGGATCTTGCTGTTTATGTAGGCGGTGTTGGTGGCATCAATGGCCTGCTGTGCGTGTGTTGCAGCTTGGGCATCGCCGCCAAGGATCGCTTTCGAGGCCGGCGTGTAGACGACCAGCACGTCTATTCGGTCACCCGAGTCGGTCGTCGCAGCAATTGTTTCGGGAGAGTTCGGCGGCTCGCCCTTTATCTCGCCGCCACATGCCGGGAAGGCGGATTCGTCAAGCTCGACCAGAAAATGCTTGTCACCGCGAGGCACGATCTCGTAAATCGCGTCTGGCGAGTAAATGAGCCCCGCCACATGACCCTTTCGAAAGGTGAGCACGACGTCCCCTTGGAAGTTGCCGACCTCGATCTTGCCACGCCACGTTTGGTCATCAAGAGCACGGATCTCGGCACCCGATCTTGCCGCTTTATAAGACCTGCCATCGAACAGGCCGATCCCGAGAGTCTCGGCCGAGCTTATAGTTGCGGTTGAAGAACGATCAAATTTGATCTCCGATTCCCGTTTTGACGCCACGGAACTTCGCTCGGCCACCGATCTCACCGCAGGTGTCGATACCTGACGAAACAAGACATCCGACTTTGTCTGCCCAGCCACCGAAACGGCCGCCAGCAGAACAAACCAAATTGCGAATCTGGTACTCATAACCTAGATCTTGTCGATAATAAATGTTGGCACCATACCACCACCGGACGATACATTTGCAAGTTCAGTCGAAGAAAGACGCGTGAACGCCGAGCCGACTTTGCCAAGGAAAAGCAGCGGATCGAGGTCGACGAGTTGCTCGGTCAGCTCCCAGGTTCCGTCGTCGCCGATGAACATCGGGAATAATTCCTTTGCGGTTTTTACTCGCTCCTGGATCAGATAATCACCATCATTCAGCGCGTCAGCTATTGCATTATCCCACTCGCTGGCGGTCGAATTCCACCCGATCGCTATCCCACTCCCACCATAATCATCGTTCGGCTTTAGCACTAATTTATGAGAATTTACTCGCGTCCACTCGACGAGGTCGATGACCTGGCCCTGATTTTCGGTTTTCTCCTCGCGAAACATTCGTGTCCAAGGAACATGTTTGGTTATCACGGAAAGCTCTGATTCGTTAAAAAGGTGTTTGTAACGCTCATTGGTCAGCACCGCAAATATCGCCTTTTTATGCACCAATTTGCCGCGAAAGCTATTTACCATACACACCGCACCGGCTCGATATGCGTCAAGCAGATCAGGCTGCGCCTCCACGATCGGCAGGTACTCATTGACGAGCAGGCGTTTGTAAACGATGTCTATCTCGGTGCCGTTGCAGCTCAGGCGTGTGCCGTTGAATTCGAGCTCATCGGGCGAGCAGATGATAGACGGATATCCGTTCGACTCAAAATACTCTTTGAAAAGTTCAAATTCCTTGATCGTCGGCAGATCTTTGAGATCGACGATAGCGATCACCGGTTTGTGATCGGGCTTGCCGCCGCAAAACTCTTCGTAACAACGCAGCAGCACGTCGAGCATCTTCGAACGCCCTTCGAGACCACGAACGGCAAAACGCTCAGTAAACTTCTGCATGACCGGCAGCGATCTAAATATCTCAGTCGCAGAATCGGCAAACGCAATGCCCGCCGGGCTCTCGCCATTTAATTCGACATAGCTGTAGGCGTCTTCGGTCAAAAAAGAATCGAGCCGCGATGTGGGCGAAACATGCGAATATTTTGGGTCGATCTTTACAAGTTCCCGCTCGATCTCGGTCACGCCGAGTTCGTCAAGCAAGGCATCGTCCGCAACCGCAGCGTCCTTTACCTTCTGTAAAGCACCGAAAACAGTCTCGCACGTCGTCGTGATCTTTGCCCAATCGCTCTCAGTTACAAAATGTGGGCGCAGATACGGCGACAACCGACGTCCGCCGAAGATCAGCTTAGAACGGTCCAGCTCGGCATCGAGAAGTTGCTGCGACGCCAACGCGAGTTCGGGATCGCTAAGAAGTTCGTGATAATGTTCGACGGCCTGTTTCAGCATAGTCAGTAAGAGTGACGGCTTTAGCCGCTATTTTTGTGACATCTCGACCGTGCAAAAGAACGCCTAGAGGCGTCACTCTTATTTCGCCATGCTCAAGATCTCTTGAAATTCATCCTTGGTCAGCGGCATAACGGAGAATCGCGGCTGACGAACCAGATAGATGTTTGCCAGCACCGGATTTGCCTTGATCGCCTCGAGCGTCACTGGTTTCTTCAGAGGCTTTGATGGTGTCAGCTCGACCGCGTGCCAGGCAGTATCGGTCGGGTCGGGAAATGCTTCTTTTGAAACTTCAGCGATCCCGACAATCTCTTTGCCGACGACCGAATGATAGAAATAGACCTTATCGCCTTTTTTCATATCTTTGAGAAAGAGCCGGGCCTTGAAATTTCTCACACCGGTCCAATCGGTCTTGCCATCTTTAACAAAGTCATCCCACGAATACGCCGTAGGCTCCTGCTTAACCATCCAATAATTCATAAGTAGTACGTAGGTAATCGTAAATCGTAAATAGAAGCCGTTTACGGCTGCAATCTAGTCTTTATATGCGAACACAATCCGCTGATCATTCGGCCAATCTCATCCGTTTTCTGAATCAATGCCTGGAATATCTCCTCAGAAATATATCCTAATCGGAAGGCAATCAATAACTCCGTTTCCACCTCGCTCGCGGAGCCTTGAGACATTGAAAGGAAGTTAAGAAATTCTTTGTCCGACCGTCGACCGGCCCCCTCCGCAATATTTGCGGCTATTGAAACCGCCGCCCGCCGAATTTGGCTTATTAATCCAAATCTCTCGTCCTTCGGGAAACTCTCAGTGACCTTATAAACCTCAACCGTGAAATCCACAGATTTCTTCCAGACATCTAATTGTTCGTGTGGCCTCATAGGCGATCGGGATTTGAAATCTATTTACCATTTACGATTGACGATTTACTAACTCTTCTTCGCGTCTGCAGCCTTCTTGTTCAACCATTTCGCCCAGCGTTCGAGAATTGGACGAAACGGCTTAAAGAGTTTTGCCCGCCAGCTTCCCTCGGCTTGTTTCTCGCTCCAGGCTTTTAGATTCTTTTCGGCGTATTGTCGGATCTGAGGTTCGAGAGCGTTGCGTTTGACCGAGTGTTTTTGGGTCAGGAAATAGTGCTGCCCGGCAAGCGAAAACAGAAGACCCGCGAGGTTGCCCTTGAACGAGCTTTTGGCCATGAATTTCTTCACAAACCCCTCGGTTGGCTGGAGCAACGCTCCCATCGACATCTCAAACCACGGAGCGGAACTCTGTACACGCGGATGATAGAGCCCGGGCAGATCGCCCTTTAGCGGGACATCCATATTCTTTAGCCGCGGGTCGTTAATGTAATCGACAAGTTTGATCTTCTCGACGCCACGGATCTGCTCGATAGGCAGAAAATCGAGCACCTTGTTGATGCTCGCCTCATAATCCTTTGGCAGCGAAAATGAAGCCGTGTTCTCGATGCGGATCTTGGTAATTTTCGCTGACTTCTGTCCGGCGGTTTCTATTGCCATATCAGGGTAAATTGTAAATGGTCAGTCGCTAATAGTAAATCGCGCCACACCGCTGTGGCGAATATGCAACGAACAGAGTTCAGAGTGCAAGCTTCAGCTTGTGTCTGTTTGAGCGGATTCGCCTGAAATCATTGGAAACAAGCTAAAGCTTGCACTCTGAGCCTCATGGCATTCAGATTGCAATAATTCCCACAGGATGAATCAAACCACGCTTTCAAAATCGATCAGCGTTTCTGGCATCGGCCTGCACACCGGCGTTGACGTCAACATGACGCTGCGGCCGGCCCCGGAGAATACTGGCTACATCTTTGTCCGTACAGATCTTGATGATTTTGAGATACCGGCGTCGGTCGAATATATCTCGCATTGCTCGTACGCGACCACTTTGATGCGGCGTGGTGTTGTTCTATCAACCTGCGAGCATCTGCTGTCCGCATTACGCGGAGCAGGCGTCGATAATTGCTTTATCGATCTCGACAATATAGAGATACCGATCATGGACGGCTCGAGTGAGGATTTTATCGATCTGATAACAGAGGCAGGCGTCGTTGAGCAGAATTCACCACGCCACGTGTTTCGCATTCTCGAACGCGTCTCTTTCGAACTGGGCGACCGAAAGATGTCGATCGAACCGGCCGAGAATTACGAGATCGACTGTGTTATTGACTTCCCGCATCCGTTCATCGAGCGGCAATCGCTGCATTTTGTGTTTAAGAATGGTTCGTTTGGCAAGGAGATCGCATCGGCCCGCACTTTTGGGTTTACCCACGAGATCGACATGCTGCGAAAGGCAAATCTCGCCCTCGGCGGTTCGCTCGACAATGCGATCGTGCTGACGCCGGACGGCATGCTAAACGAAACGCCGCTCCGCTTTGATGACGAATTCGTCCGCCACAAGATACTCGATATCATAGGTGATTTCGCTCTGCTCGGAATGCCGATCGAAGGCAAGATCACAGCGGAGAAAAGCGGGCATTCTGTCCACGCCTCGCTGATGAGCAAACTTCTCAAATCAGAACGCGCATGGGAAATCGTCGAAAGCTGATTCTTGATCACGCTCCAAACTGCGTCAGATGATGGTCGAGATGTTTGTAGAGCATATTGCTCCACTGCGTCTTGTTGAGTACCCCAAACGAGTGTGATTCCCTGCCGTCAAACTCGGCCTCGCCAAGCTGCTGAGTTTTTTCGATATAGGCGATAAGTCGCGAACGCTCGGCATCAAAATCCTTGTCGGATTCGATGATGAACTGCGGTCCCGTCGGCGAGTTCTTCCTTGCCGGTTTGTCACCTACCACAAAAGGGGCAACTACATATTTCAATATCAAACTGATCGGAAATTTTGGCCGCGGATGTTTTTCCGGTTCGTAAATGCACTCGTATGCAACATTGCAATGCGCGAGCATTTTCGCAGCATCCATCTTGCCCCAGTGACGTTCAGATTCCGGAGTTAGAGTGCTTAAGCGTTCGATGATTCCGTCCGAGACTTCTTTCGTAAAGATATTTGGATATGCCATAGTGGTTTTCTACTTTCAATTCTTTCTTGTTGTACTTTTACGAGTCAAGTATCCACCAAGAGCCTACCGTTTATCCACACTAAAATAGTATGTTGTGATCTCTTCGGTTTCCCCGTTTTTGGAGACGCCGGTTAGGTTGATCTCATAGTCAGCCCGCTCCAGTGATTTGGCAGGAATATTGAGTGTCAGCCGTCGCTTCGATCCCTTGCCGGAAGCGCCAAGGCCGGAACGCGTCAGAATCATCTTATCGCCGTCCACCGACTTCACCGTCAGACCAAACGTATCGTACTGTTCCACATTCTTGAGCGTCAACCGCAGGTTAAGGCTGCGCATAGTAGACTCTAACACAACGCGATTCATCGGTACGCCGTCACTGCGGGTGAAAAGACCCGGTGATAGGATGAGCGTGGCGATCGTGCTTTGACCACCCGGCCGCGTCACCTTCGGAGACCGTTCGACGCGTCTTTGCCGTTCGTTGATCTCAGTTTCCAGTTTCTGTCTTTCCGTTTCTAATTCCTTAATGCGGTTCTCGTCTGTAGCTGCTTTCTCTCGTTCAGCTGCCAGCCGGTTATCTACCTCCTGCTGCTCTTTTTGCTTCGCGACGATCTCAGCCTCCCGGTCGCGGCGTTCCGCTTCACTCTGCTGCTGCTGGATCGCAGCAATTTCACTATCTTTCCATGACTTTTGCACTAACAATCCGACCACGCCGAGAGCGATCACCAAACCCGCCGCCGCCATTCCAAACTGCAGAGCCGAGCTAAAATTGAAAAACGCAGCGATAGACTTTAGGAGTGACGATCCTTCTTCCTCGATAGGAACTGCGACAAAGGCCCGCTCCTGCGACAGATCGGCGGATGCTTCAATAAATGCGCCGGCAAAGGCTGCCCGTTCGCGATCTTCGCGGGTCCGAAGAAACTTCTGTTCGAATACCTGCCGCTCGCTCGCATTCAGTTCATCCTGTTGATACTCGTAAAAAAGCTCGTCCTCGCACGCAAGCATCTCGTCAAAGGCCATGTCGTCTGCGAGAAAACGTTCCTCGACCGCCGACCGTTCATTGTCCGTCAAAGCGTCGAGCAAATATCCCCGTATTAGATCTGTATTTGTGGTGTCTGCGTTCATTTTTCACCGAAAGCTCATTAAAAATGCTCTCAATCAATTAATGTCAAAAACCGGGAAACATTTCAGACAGCCTCTTTCATACAGCCGGACACGCATTTCTGCAGCCCTTCGCGTATCCGGCACACGCGAATGCGCAGGACGTTGATCGGAACCTTCAACTTCTCCGCGAGCGATCTGCGTATTTCCTTTTTATTGTCGCCGTGATGATACGCAACGATGAGGTCGCGGCTGTCTGCCGGTAATTCGCGCAGGCACTCACGCATGCAGCCGTGGCGATTCACCTTGGCGGCTTCTTGTGCTTCTTCGTCGAGCAGTTGCTCCGTATGTTTGGCTGTCTTGCCCGCGCGGTCGAGTTCGCCGATCTCCTCGTGTTTATGTTTTAGCTTTCCGCGCCAATACTCTCGCATGACATTCAAAGCTGTCCCGTGAAAATACGAGTACGCATCTGCCACCTCGACCGGTGTGTTCTCATATACTCGTCTTGTCACCCGGTTGATCGTTATGTCTGCGTATTCTTCCTCCGGTATGCAATTCCGCCACTTGAAAAGCTTTATGAGCTTTTGGCGAACCTTCTCGTACTTCTCAGCCGCCACCTCAATATCAGGATCGAGCCAGAAAAGCAGTTTCTCGAAAGCTTCGGGCGTAACTTCCCAATCTTTTTTTAGCGGACTATCGGTAGCCATTGGGATCTGATCACTTCCACTCGCCCTGCAGCACAAAGGCGGACCAATAAAATGGGGAGTTCCACCTCTTCTCACGCAACATCGAGATCTGAGACGTTCTTAGGGCCGCCGCGGGGCTTGGGCCGCCATCTTTCAGCAGTTCCCGGTAAAAACGCTGCATCAGTTCGCTCGTTGCCTGATCATCAACCCGCCAGAGGCTAACTGCAACACGTCTTGCCCCCGCGTACATAAATCCCCGGGTCAGGCCAATGATGCCTTCGCCGCGAATATTGCGGCCGAGGCCAGTCTCGCAAGAGCTCAGCGCAACTAATTCGACCGGCAGCTTAAGGTTGTATATCTCGTGCAGCCGCAGAAAGCCGTTCTGCGGCCGGCCGTTCGGGTCGAATAGAGAAAATACGATACCGCTCAGTTCCGGCTGCTGACTATTGAGCAATCCGTGTGTCGCAAAATGGATATACTGATACTGGCTCAGTTCGTCGACCAGGATCGCATTCCGATTGGCGTCAAAATCAAGAGCACGTTTACTTTTCGCGGGTGTAGTAAGAGCCAGGATCGCCTGAGCCTCGCGCCGCGAGCCTGGCAGGCGCGGCAAGTTTGTCGGAGGCCTTTCGTCCGGCAGCGAAGAATTGGGCGGTAACTGTGTTGAGTTTGAACTCGGCCGCGATGACCTCACCGCCACATCGGCTTTGATCCGCAAGTCGGCACTGCTAAAAACGGGATCGGCAAAAACAGCTATTGTTTTCGCTGGGCGTGTTCGATTTGCTGACTCGCTACGCATTGCCGCAAGCGCCATTGCGGATGGCAGTGTTACAAGCTCGTGATCCTCGATCAAATAACGTCCTGCTCGCGATGAAAGAGCCGCAAAAGGAATATATTGCAGCATACCGTCGGCAACTATTAAAAGCCGTTTTTTGGCGAGGCCAGCAGTGGCCGGAGCAAGGATCATCCTGCTTAGGTTCTCAGCGGCGACGACGATCTCAGGTGATCGGGATTCGTTCTTCAGCTTTTCGTACAGGATTCGGGCCGCGGTTTCAGTTTCATGCCGATTTTGCAATACAAAGCTCTTTAAGTCTTTGTCAGACACCACCCAAAGAAAACTACGATCTTTTCCGAGCCAGTATTCCAGGATCAGGGTGTCTGGATCAAGAATCTGAGCTTGAATCTGCTCTAAGCTGATCGCCTGCGGCTGTGTCAAGGCCGCGTATCGCGGACTACTGGCCCTGATCTTGGCTTGTATCAACTTATATTCGTTAAGGAATGACCGCACATTGGCGTCGGCAACGTCGATCTGGGATTGAGGTCGCTTTTGCAGGATCATCTGGTATCGGCTTTGTTCCGCTGCGTTGATCTTCTGCTGTAAGCCCTTTTCCTCGTCGAGGAGCGCTGGCTCGATCCCCTGCCGAATGTCGGCATTCGCTTCGACCAGCAGTTCGGTCAAGCCACGAGCACGGGCCCTTTCAGAAGCCTGCAGCGCCATCGCGTCAAATCCGGCCGATGGCGATGCCTGATGCATGGTCATCAAAAGGTCGATATAGAGATCATACAGATCCTGCGTTTGAGCAAAATATGCCGAACGAAACTCCTCACTCAGAATTCCAGCCCGCGTTGATTCGACGATCCCGATCGCTTCCTCGATCTTCAACTTTGCAGCAACAAGATTATTGCGTTTTCGTTCCAATCGGGCGATAGAGAACAGAGCAGCGGTTTCGACGCTTCGCACACCCCGTCTCCGCGCCAGTGAAAAGGATTCTCCCATTAGCTCCAACGCTTTCTCTAGATCGCCCTTGCGCTCACTGATCTGAGCCAGGCCAAGCAGAGTCACCGGCTCTCCAAAAGCATCGGTGATCCGTTTCCAGATCGGCATTGCTTCATCAAAATACTTTGTGGCGTTTGCCATATCACCTGTTCTGAGAAAATGAAAGCCCAGTTGATTTAACGTGTTCGCCTCACCACGAGTACCTGGCCGATCGGCACGGTACGTCCGCAGCGACTCCGCAAAATATTCGAACGACTTTCGCTCGTCGCTGGCGCTCGCCTGACCCATAGCATTCAGCGTACCCGCAACGCGATGCATATTGCCGAGAGCACGCCAATTCCGCTCGACTTTTGCATAATGATCCATTGCCGAGGCAGTCTCGCCCAAACTCAAATAAAAGTTGCCAAGCAGCATCAGGATCTCGGTTTCGCCGCCCCGATCACCGTTTGAAACATAGATGGGCAATGCCGCTTGTGCATGATCCAGCACTTCCTGAAAGTGTCCGAGCCGTATGCTGGTGCCGCTGATCCAGTTATGCGTGCTGGCGATCTCGGAGGAGATCTTCATGTTCTGCCAGAGAGCGAGCGAACGCGAAAAATAGTCAAGTGCCTGGCGGCGTTCGCCACTCGCAACCATTGCCGCTCCAATCGCTCTGAGTGCAAAGGCTTGGCCGATCCCATCGTCGCTGCTCCGAAATTGTTCCAGAACCTTGCCGTTAAGTTCAAGAACCCGTGGCAAATCGGTCGGGTCGGAGCGTTCCAAAAGTCTTCCGGCTTCTGCAAGCGACTCGTAAGAAGCCAACTTAAGCCGGTCTAGCGGATCGGCGGTCTTGATCGGCTGAACCTTCATCTCGTAACGGCCGGCCGGTCCGGTTCTGTTCGTTGCGTTGATCTCGACCCGATAGTCGCCGGCCCGCTCTATGACAAAACACAAGACCTCCAACCCGCTGGCGCCGTTTGCAGCGTTGGTTCCGACCACCTTCTTTCCTTCGCTCTCGAGAAGAGTAACCGCGACATCAATACCTTTTTGTTCGACAGTGATGAACAAAAATTCTCCGGCTCCAAGTTTGATCGGATAGGAATGGGTTAGCCCCCCAGATAATTCCTGAGAGACGAAGCCATTAGCAAGACTCCGGAGATTGGGCAGATCTTCAATTTGGCCGGCGATCTGAAGGATGAAAACCAGAGCAAACGCGTACGGTAGGGCCAATCGAAAGGCCACTTTGGAAACAAAGCATCTGTCGTTTTGCTGCAGCCCCACGACCAAGAATCTCCGCGACATCTATTCTCGCCCTAATGCTATCCGAAAACAGATGAGCAAACAAGCATTTTCAACCTGGATATTAGCCATTGAAATGATTTTCTGAAATGCTTTTTGATTTTCGACATTAACACGCTGAAGCGGCGTTAACCGCGACAATTCTAGAAGGACAAAGAGGAGAAAAAAATGAAGAGGTTAATCGGAACATTTATTCTAGGAATTATCTTTTTTGGTTTTACGATCAGCTTGAACGCGCAGACCGCAAACAGTGAAATCCGACGTGGCGACGCCCTTGCCAATAATCCGGCGAACAATGCCTACGCACGCCTCGCTTACAATGAAGCAATGCGAATCGCGGCTCAGAACTACGATTGGCATTCAATGCTGGCGCTTGCCAATAGATATCTTCTAATAGGAGACGAATGGGCCGCCGGGAAGGCATTTAGTCTGGCATTCACATTTTCTTACGATATGGCGATCGGCGATCCGAATAGAACTGGGATCCGCAGAGACTGCACTTCCGGAAGACAGGGACTGCTCACGGCAATTGAGTTTTTTGATGACACACTTAGCGAGATAAGCAAGAGTGTGTATACACAGAACCTAATGACGTTTGATAGGAATCAGGCCGCGAATGCGGTCAACTGGTTGAACGACAACTATGGCAACCGTTGTCCCGGCATGGAAAGGTTTGCGATCAATACGACAAAAACGACCTACGACCCAACTGAAAGCGTTTTCGTAAACTATTCAGGAATGCCCGGAAACAATACGGACGTCGTCACCATCGTCGAAACAAGTACTAACAAAATGGTGAGCTGGTTTTACACTGCCGGCAACAGACAAGGTTCAGTCAGGTTTCCTATTCTGCCTGCCGGCAATTATGAAGCCCATCTTCGCCCTGCTGCAGGTAGGATCGAAGCCCTGTCACGCTTTTCGGTAAAACAGGGTAGTACTAGTGCCGGGGTTCCAGCCTCACGCATTTCGGTTTCGACTTCAAAGAATGGCTACTCGCAGTTGGCTGCAGATAAAAACATTGGCGTTTCGTACTCGGGCATACCCGACAGATCGAAATACTGGGTCGGGATCTTCAAAAAGGGTGACCTCAGCAGGCAAGTTGATTACGCATGGCCCGAATCCGCAAACGGCCAGATTGCTTTCCCAATGCTTCCCGATGGAGCGTATGAGGTTCACGTTATCGAAAAGGACAGCCGCAGATCGGTAGCAAGCAGCAGCTTTACCGTGGGGATCAGGCAGACCAGTGCAGGCGTCTGCAGATCGCTGACCCAGTGCTAGCTCCAAAAGAGCGATACCGAAACGCCCGCCAATATCTCGAGCCGCCGTCAAAAAGCGGCTCCCTTCTTTATGCGGCCGCCGAGGCAAAAAAAAATTTTGAAATACTTTTCGATTCCCGACATTACATAGTTGAAGCGGCAGTAACCGCCGGAAAATAACTAGGACTCAGGAGAAATAAAATGAAAAAGACGATCAGACAGTTTGGAGCACTCATGGTAATGGCAATAGCGGTGGGAATTTTCTCGGTTACCGCTTTCGGGCAGAAGAGCGAGATCGAATACAAGATCGAATATTACGCAAAATCAGTCGAGCAGTGGACCAAATACCGCGACGAAACCGTTCTGCCATACTACAACGACCCGACATATTACCGCTGGGCGCGAAACGAGTACACAAAGGCGAACTATCAGATCGCCACCGCCCAAAAATATCAGGCTTACTACCAGCAGCAGCAGTCGAAATATGTGACCGCGGGAACAGAAGTTATCATCCGGGAATGTTGGGTAAGGGTCGCCAACGGCGCATGCTCGATGATCTACGGCCGCGTTCTCTACTATGACAACGGCGCGTCAGACGGCAGCGACTACTACAGCAAGCGCGAACAGATGACAAATGCCGGATACAGCTTCGCATACGCAAACGAATACAGCCGAAAGCGAATTGGTGATCCCAAGTACAGGTAATCCCGACAAAGCGACCGAAAAACTAACCGTCTAAGGCCTGCATCGTCCAATCGCAGGCCTTTGATTTGCATGCCAACAGTCACTCACCCCAATCAGAAGTATGAAAAGTTCCCTCCTCATCGATCCGTTGATAAGTATGAGCGCCGAAGAAATCGCGCTGAGCCTGGATTAGATTAGCCGGAAGCCGTGCGGTTCGAAATGCGTCGAAGTAAGTCAGGGCGGATGAGAAACACGAGGCTGGTATTCCGTTTTCATTGAAGGCAACGACCGCTTTTCGGAGCGAGCTCGAGCGGGCGGTCAGAATGTCGGCGAATGACTTATCGAGCAAGATGCTTCCTGTTTGCTGAGCGGACCCGTATGCTTTGCGGATCGATTCGAGCATTTGTGAACGAATAATACAGCCGCCGCGCCAGATCCGGGCTATTTCGGCCAGATCGAGGCCGTATTTCTTCTCGGCCGACGCTGCCTCTAAGAGCGACATTCCTTGAGCATAGGTGAGGATAAAAGCACAGAGCAGAGCATCTCGCAGTTCGCCGACCGACGTGCGCGAACGACTCGCGTCCGACGACATGCTCATCTCTTCATACTTGTCCGCAAACGCCACCCGAACAGCTTTTTGCGACGATATTTGACGCATCGTCACCGCGCTGTCGATCGTCGGGATCGGCACACCAAAGTCCATCGCCGCCTGCGATGTCCATTTACCGGTTCCCTTCTGACCGGCAGTGTCGAGGATCATCGCGACGAGCGGATTGCCCGTTTCAGGATCGACCTTTCGTAACACTTCGGACGTAATCTCGACCAGGAAGGAGTTCAATTCGCCGCCATTCCATTCGGTAAATGTCCGATGCATCTCGGTGTTGGCCATTCGCAACGCTCGCTGCATAAAATCGTACGTCTCGGCCAGCAGCTGCATCATTCCGTACTCGATGCCGTTGTGAACCATCTTGACGAAATGCCCGGCCGAACCAGCGCCCATATACGCAACACACGGTTCGCCGTTCACCTTTGCCGAAACGACCTGAAGTGTCGTCTCAATGCGGTCATAAAAATCTCGCCTGCCGCCAGGCATTATGCTCGCGCCGTGGCGTGCTCCTTCCTCGCCGCCGCTCACGCCGATGCCCATAAACCCAACGCCTTTTGCGGCAAGATCAGATTCACGACGTTCTGTGTCAGTAAAATGCGAATTGCCGCCGTCGATGATCAGGTCGTCCTTCTCAAGGTGCGGCAAAAGATCGGCGATCACCCTGTCAACGATCAGCCCGGCGGGCACGAGCAGCATTATGTTTCTTGGAGATTCTAGCTTGGCGATAAAATCCAAAAGGGTTTCACCTACATCGAGCGGCATTCCCGCACCTTCTACTAATAACAACGAGCGTTTTCCGGCATCCAGATCATAACCAACGCCGGTGATGCCGTGTTCGGCGATATTTAGCAGAAAATTGCGGCCCATCGTGCCGAGGCCGATCATCCCGAAATGTGCTTTTGACATAGAAATAATCTTAACGCAAAGATTGAAAGGCGGAAACCCGACCGGTAGGGAGGGTGCTCAGGATCGGCTTTTTTTCTACGTAACGCACCCTTGCTACCGCGCGGGTTTCCGCCTTTCGTGCCGATTGCGTTAATCTCTTCCTTTATGAAAACTCTGCTCGACGCCATTCGCCCGACCACATTCATCGAGTCATCAAAGCTCCGCGACCACCTCGGCCTCGACATCACGATCGCGACCGAAACGTTTCAGCACACAGGCAGTTTTAAGTTTCGAGCGGCGTACAATCTCGCTTTTAATGTACCAAATGATGAGATGCTTACTGCCTCATCAGGCAATTTTGGCCAGGCTCTCGCGTACTCGAGTAAATTGCTCGGGAAAAAGTGCACCGTAATAATGCCGGTCACTTCCGCTCAGGTTAAGATCGACGCTGTACGAGGATTTGGAGCGACGGTGGATCTGATTGACATCACGCAGGTTGGCCGTTTTGAACGTGTAGCTCAGCTTTCTGCCGAGATGCCAAATGCCTATTTTGCGAGTCCGTATGACGACAAATATGTGATCGAGGGCAATTCCTCACTCGCTCCGGAATTGGCCGAACGCAATTTCGACACGGTTATTGTCCCGGTCGGCGGCGGCGGATTGATCTCTGGCCTCATTACCGGTTACAAAAAACTAGGTGCGAAGACCGAAATTCTCGGTGCCGAGCCGCAGATGGGAAACGACGCCGCGCGATCCCTAAAGGCTGGCGAGCTGCTCGCGAACGAAACCGAGCCAATGACCATCGCCGACGGTGCTCGTACGCTCTCGCTCGGAAAGTTGAATTGGGAGATCATCAGGGATGGCGCCGATGGAATTATCGAGGTTCCTGATGAAGCTACGGCCGAGGCTGTGAGACTTTATTTCGGGCTCGTCAATCTAAAATGCGAACCGACCGGCGGATTGGGCCTCGGAGCGGTTCTCACCGAGACTGAACGTTTCCGTGGTAAAAAAGTATGCCTTGTGGTCAGCGGCGGGAATGTTGACGCGGATGTTTATGCAAAGATCATAACGTTTTCTTAACCGAATGATCCGACACTGTCATTTCCGCAGAACTAGACCTTACCGATCTCCTCGACAAACGTCACACGATTTATCTCGTGCAGTGTCGATACGCCTTGAAAGACTTTCTTCACAGCCGATTCACGCAGGCTCGAAAGGCCTTCCTTCTCAGCCTGACGGCGGATCTCGGAGCCAGGACGCCGTTCGATGATCATTTCGCGAATCGTGTCCGACATATCAAGGAGTTCGTGAATGGCGGTTCGCCCTCGATAGCCGGTGTGATTACAGGCGTCGCAGCCGACGCTTCGGAAAAATACCTGGCCGGTCGGCACATCCGTCACACGTAATCCAGACTCGGTAAGCTCGTCCTCCGTTGGCGTGTAGGCACGTTTACACGTCGGGCATAGCAATCGGACAAGTCTCTGCGCGAGAACGCAGTTCAAAGACGAAACGAAGTTGTACGGTTCGACGCCCATGTTCAAAAATCGGCCGATGACGTCGATAACGTTATTGGCGTGAACCGTGGTGAACACAAGGTGGCCTGTAAGAGCCGATTGAATGGCGATCTGAGCTGTCTCTTCGTCACGAATTTCACCGACCATGATCTTGTCGGGATCGTGACGCAGAATTGAACGCAGTCCACGGGCAAACGTCAGTCCCTTCTTCTCGTTAACCGGAATTTGCACGATGCCGTGAAGCTGATACTCGACCGGATCTTCGATCGTGATGATCTTGTCTTCCTCGTTACGGATCTCATTGAGAGCGGCATAGAGCGTTGTCGTCTTACCGGAACCGGTCGGCCCGGTCACCAGCACCATGCCGTAAGGCTCTTTAATGTAGATGCGAAATCTCGTCACATCCTCGGGATCGAAGCCGACCACGTCGAGGTCAAGATTCTTAAAGCTCTCATTGATCTGCTCCTTGTCGAGGATACGAATAACGGCGTCCTCGCCAAATACGGTCGGCATGATCGAGACACGAAAATCGACCGTTCGCCCCTTGTAACGAACACGAAAACGTCCGTCTTGCGGTATGCGTCGCTCCGCAATGTCCAGCTCCGACATGACCTTGATACGCGAGATCAATGTCTGATGAAACGCGATATCGATCGGATCGACCTTGGCATATAGAGCACCGTCGATACGAAATTTGACCTGCACATCGCGTTCGCGCGTCTCGATGTGAATATCCGACGAGCGCGATTCCATCGCGTTATACAGGATCGTATCGACGAGTTTAATGATCGGCGACATCTCGCTGTCATTTGCCAGTCGGTCGAGGTCGAGTACTTCATCACCGTTGTCAGTCTCCTTAACGAGCGAGATCTTGAATGTCGATGCGGCTTCCTGCAGCACTCGCTGCGTCGAATCGCCTTTTCGCAGCACTACATCGATCGCACCGGCCGTCGCAACGTAAGGCACGATCCGTACGTTCAATACGTTTTCCAGCTCATCGAGGCGCTCAAGATTGGTCGGATCTGCCATCGCGGCGTGCAGATTATTACCCTCGCGGCGCAGCGGGACAAACTGATTGCGAAGCATCAGATCCACCGGTATCCGCGCCAATTCTTCGATATCGATCGGTGACGGCTGCTCGGGCGGCAGCAGGTCGATGAATGGCATGCGATAACGCAGAGCAAGCTGTTTTGCCTCGACCACCTCGGGCGGCTCTTTGTCCAAAAAATCCGATACCTCGAGCGTTGGTGCCGTCGTATAGGTCGTTTCGGTCTGAATTTGTTCGCTCATACTTTTTGTCACTTGCGGCCGGTTCCAGGCCCCGACGAGATCATCTGGATGATCGGCAGATAGATCGCCAACAGGATAGTTACGACAACACCGGCCATCACGAGCAGGATCATCGGTTCCAGAAGCGTCGTAAATTGCTCGAGCCTTACCTCAGCCTCGGCATCATAGAACGTTGCGACCTCGTCGAGCATTTCTCGCAAACTTCCGGACCGTTCACCGATGCCGATCATGTCGAGCCCAAGCGGCGGAACCCAATTCGCCTTTTCTAATGCCTCAGTAAAACTGCGACCCTCGCGGATCATTGGCAAGACGCCCTGGCTGCGGCGGCGCAATTCGAGATTGTTGATCGATTGCGAGGAAATATCCCAGGAATCAGGCACCGTGATACCGCCCGAAAGCAGGGTCGAAAGCGAACGCGCCAACTGCGCCGTCGCCATATTGCGTATCAACTGTCCGGCGACCGGTATCCGCAGTAAAAACTTGTGGAGAATAAGCTTACCGCTATGCGTTCGCAGCCAGATAAACAGTGCAAGGCCAACGATCAAAACCAGCGGGCCGAGCCAGAGAATGTTGTTGACGATGCCGTTCGAAACGGCGAGAACGGCGAGCGTAATGGTCGGCAGGGCACGATTTGCACTCAGGCTCTTAAAGAGGTCCGACATTCGCGGAATGATATAAAGCGTCAGGAAAGCGACCATCAACAACGCCGCGCCGAGCAAAAACATCGGATACGCGAGAGCTCCGCGCAATTTACGCGATATACCTACGCTGCGCTTCAGGTAAACGACAAAACGAGCCAAAACGTCGTCCAGCGCGCCGCTCTTTTCGCCCGCGAGTATCGACGCGGTGTAGATCCGCGGGAAAATTCCCTGCATCTCAAATGCTTCGGAAAGCGGCACGCCGCTCCTGATCTTTTCCTCGACATCGGTCAAAACGGCACGCAGATTTGCCGATCCGGAACGCGTCTTCAACAGATCGATCGACTGCAAGACCGGGATTCCGGCTCGAAGCAAGGCTGAAAGTTGTTGATTGAATAACAGAAAATCGGCCTGTTTGACCTTGCCTTTTTTGCTGCCGCCCATGTTTAGCACCGCCGACAAGCCTTCTTCGGGATTCGAAACGGCAAAAACACGAAAGCCCTCGCTCTCGAGACGAGTGCGGGCCTCGGCGGCGCCGGTCGCCTCGACTATCCGCGTGACGATCTCGCCAGAAGGCGTTCCAAGACGGCAAACAAACTCGGTCATAATAAAAACAGAATTAGGCCGAAACACGCACACTCCGGCTTCTCGGGTATTGGCTCGCTCGGATTATATCACGCCGATCGGGGGTGATTGTTCCGTCAAAATTATATTCAAATTTTTGTCTATGGCGAAACAACCAGTTACGCCCATGCTACATCCAAAAATTATCTTGCGGAAGTTGTATTCATTCCCTAGAATCTAGACCATACTAAGCTGGGATTCCGGTGATACCTGTTATGCGTTTCAAGAATCTTCTATGGCTCACACGGACGTGCTTTGCGTTTGTAGTTTGCCTCGCGGCGGCGTCTTTCGCCGTTGCCCAGCAAACTTCACCAACCCCACCTGACGAACCCATAAGGATCAAGACAGACCTGGTGACGCTAACAGCTACGGTCACCGATCCTTACGGCCGGTATGTATCCGGTTTGGGTAAGAATGTCTTCACGATCGTCGACAATAATGTAGAGCAGGAGATCACCTTTTTTAGCGATGCTGACGCACCTGTATCGGTCGGGATATTGTTTGATGTATCTGGCTCGATGAGCAATGAAAAGATCGCCAAGGCTCGAAAGGCATTGGAGAGATTCATCGGGACAAGCCATCCGTCTGACGAGTATTTTCTGATCGCGTTTAACAATCGGGCCCAGTTATTGATGGACCGCACGCGCGACGGCGAAGCTCTGCTCCGCAAACTAACTCTTGTAAAGGCAAAGGATAATACCGCCCTCTACGACGCAGTTTATCTCGGCGTTGAGCGCGTTACCCGTGGAACTCACCAGAAACGCGCCATGCTCATCATCAGCGACGGCCAGGACAATGCCTCACGCTATAATTTTGGCGAGGTGCGGCGCCTTATGAAAGAATCTGACGTCGTGACCTACTCGGTCGGCATTATGGACCGTGCCGACGCGGGCAGCTCGCTAGGCATGCAGGGCCAGGCGTTTCTCGACGAATTAAGCTCCGTTTCCGGCGGCAAATCATTCTATCCTCAGACTGACATCGAAATGGATGAAATATTTGAGCGCATCGCCCTTGAATTACGTAATCAATACTCGATCGGCTACATTCCAAAAGACTTCCAACCAGATGGTAAATGGCGTAAAGTGAAAGTTAAGATAAAACCCCCGAGGGGTTTACCGCGTCTAACTGTTCGTTCGCGTGAGGGCTATTACGCTACACCGAATTCGAATTTTCGTTAGCATTACGTCTTTTTAGGTCGGTAGAATGAAAAAAATCCCGTTTTTCCTCACATTAGCTGCTTTTGGGGCCGGTATTTGGGTTTCTTTTGCGGGTGAAACGTCTACTTTCGCCCAGGCCAAGACGCCGGCGCCAACCGCGACGGCCACGCCTGCTGTGGCCCCCACGATCAAACCCTCACCGACACCCGATGACGAGATCATCAAGATCGACACTGAACTGGTGAATTTAAACGTTCGCGTCATCGACCGTAATAATCGACCCGTAAATAACGTCTCCCAGAAGGAATTCAAGATCTTTGAGGACGGTATCGAGCAGCAGATCGATTTTTTCAGTAAGTCCGAGGTGCCGACCAATTACGGTATCGTGGTCGATAATTCGGGCTCGATGCGTCAGCAGCTCGACAAGGTTGTCGAGGCCGGTAAGATCCTCGTCAACACGAACCGTGCTGATGACGAGACATTAATTATCCGATTTGTAGGCCGTGATAAGATCGAGATCGAACAGCCATTTACCTCAAACAAGACGGACCTCATCGATGCCCTCGACAATCTTTATATAGAAGGCGGCCAGACCGCCGTTACTGACGCCGTTTATTTGGCGGTTGAGAATATCGACGAATACGAGCGTTCAAAGAAAACAGACGTCAGCAAACGCCGCGCCTTGATCCTCGTAACGGATGGTGAGGACCGCAACAGCTACTATAACGAAAAGCAGTTGTTTGAGCTGCTGCGCGAATCCGAAGTCCAGATATATGTGATCGGCTTTATCGATGACCTTAGCAAAGAGGGCGGATTTATGAGCAAGAGCCCGCAAGGAAAGGCAAAGGCATTTCTTGAGCGAATGGCAACAGAATCCGGCGGCAAGGCGTATTTTCCAAAAAGTGCGGCTGATCTGCCTGAACTCGCCCGCGAGATCTCAAGCGAGCTTCGAACTCAGTACTCGATCGGCTATATCCCCTCAAATGATCGACGCGACGGCAGCTACCGCTCTATCAAAGTGCAGGTCGCTGACGGCCCGAACGCCCAAAAACGAATAGCCGTAACACGCGCCGGCCGAACCGCCGAGGGCGCCTCCGCAACGCCGCCAAAACCGGCCGCCACGCCAAAAACCCCATAAATAACTCTTCAGCGGCACGAGCGCGAATTAATGCGATTTCGCAGTCCGCATAGCGGACTGTATATTTTGCAGCCCATTGTGCGAACTGTGGGAACGACACCAGCCATAAGAATCTGAGCCGTTGAAAACGGCGGCATAGAAGGGAGGGTTGCCGTTTTGTCACCGTTTTTGTGCTTTCCTATCGGCGGATCGCGACATTATCGGCGGATCGCTGCATTATCGGCGGAATGTGACGTTATCGGCGGATCGTTATATATTTTTTGGATCGGTTTCGGGTAGCGTTGAGGTCGTATGGACGATCTTTCGCTCAAGCCGATCGAGTTTCAGCAGCGTGTCGAGGCGTGTAAGGCGCTTTATCTCGAATATCAGGGGCGGCATCATGATGAGATACAGGTTCGGATGCGTGAGCTGGGGTATGCGTCGTTTAACCGGCGTGTGCTGTATGAGCGGAATCAACGCGGCACACACACGCCCGGCTGGCCGGTTCGCTTTGGCTGGATGGAGTTGTTATTCACCGCAGAGACGCAGAGACGCGGAGAGGAAAGAGATAATTGGCCGCAGATCAACGCAGACAGATCCAAAAAAACTCTATCTGACTCTGATC
>CXWL01002319.1_pt1 | contig 36937 bp, 32 predicted proteins | sample 590931 | NCBI WGS metagenome assembly CXWL01 (sample SAMEA3498368, study PRJEB10139) | groundwater metagenome | biome: water well; material: biofilm material | place: Germany | collected 2015-04-27 | reverse complement strand
CTCAATTGGCATAGTCCCGCCCATGCCTTTCACCACCTGTTGCACTAGGATCTTGAATGCACAGAGTGTCTTCATTTTGAAGACCTTTGGACTGGTACTGCCATTGGCTTTCCTGAAATGTATGCGGAAATCTACCAACACCGATTGACGCCTTGCGCTCGTGTTGGCGACTTCGAAAGATATCGTGACAGATTTCCCGATTGAGGCACGTTTGGGGGTAATGCGGACTTTTCGCACGATGACGCCGGCCGTTTTGCCGAACCCCAACACCTCAAGCGCCCCGGCTTCTCCTCGTTTAACCGCCGAGCGCAGAGCGTGGCCGATGAGCCAACGACGTTCCTTGGAAGCATTCTTCAACCACCGCCTGGAAACATCCACCAATACGGCGAGATGATCTTTACCGATGTCGTTCAGATTGTTGGCCACCGAGCGGCGCACATACAGCTCCGGGTCATCTTTCAGTTTTTCGAGCAGTGTCAGCACGGGACGGGGGTCGATCTGAAAAGCGCGTAGCCGCGGTGCCCAGGGCAAACGCGGGCGAGTCCCTTCCGACACGAGGCGGCGCACATGAACGCTGGAGTCGCCGGTCCATTTCTCCAGACGCGCCAGCGTCGCTTGAGGATACCGTTCCAAGTATGGGCGAATGCTGAATTCCGCTGAAAATCGCTGCGTCAGCTCATATTGCGCGCGCATCGAGTCCTCGAAATGATCGAGCCCGAATTCGGCAACGAAGAAAATGTGCGGGAGATAGAGAAACGGGGCCATGCCGGAGCCTTCCGCCTTGTCGAGCTTGGGGCCAAGTGATTCGATCAGTATGCCTGCCACTTCGCTGTAATCCTCCGGCAAATGCCGCTTCATGGCTCTAGCAATCTTCCGTCCACGCGGAAATAGTTCGAGGTCGGCATATCCATCAAGGGAATCCCTGATGAAGTCTTCCGCCGGGAAACGCGGAAAAACTTTGGCAATCATGCCGGCAATCGTCTCAGGAATATCAACGCCAAAAAGGTTTTTTAATTGTTCAGCCATAACATCAATCGTAGACGGTCTCACGGCCCAAATTTAGCGGCCAGGCCTACGGGATGTATGAACTATAATTGAAGCGCGATGGCCGGGTTCGCTATAGCGCACGGTTAGGCCGCATCGTCACTTCCAGTTGTATGAAGTCGCTCGAACGATGGAACCGATAACTCGGTCGTTAACTTCCGGGAACTTCTTTTTCGTCGCTGTGTGCGCCATCTTGCCTCCCGCCGAAAGATCTCCTGCGTCCCAATGCTCGAAGCGTGATACCTCCCAAACAAGCGCCTCGAACAATTCTGCGTCCTCAGAATTAGGAGCAAGCTTCGCACTCACATTTTCCCGGAAAGTCCAAGGGGCTGACCAATCGGTAAAACTGTCAACAGCGTCGGGGAGTTTCATAGTGGCCTAACAGTGTTTAGGCAGATCCGCATAACAGCGACTCCGTAAGGAGGGATTCAACGTCCGTCCAGCGGACTGCGCACGCCCAAATGACCGCGGTTGAGGGTATGAGTATAAATCATCGTCGTCCTGACGTCACGATAGCGCTAGAGAAGTCCTTAAGATCGTATCTCTTTAGGAGAGTGGCCACCGTTATCCTTGGCTGCGCGCATCGAACGATATCTATGCTCACTTCAAGCTCGCTCGTGTTCCCTCTCTTGGAAGGACACCCATGTTGGTCTTAGTGCGGCCGTCGAACGAGGCCCTTCCCAGGGCGCGCGTTCCGGGAGCACAGGATCAACCTGGGTGCCCTTCCAATCTTGTGTTGTCATTTTTCCCCACTTCGCTCTCAAGGGGAGTCGCCAGACTGTCCTTCACTGCGCGCATCGATCGGACGATATATATGCTCCCTCCAAGCTTGCTCGTTTTTTCACAGGAGGGGGCCGGTTTGGCCTCCCACTGCGCGCGTCCAACGAGGGCCTTCTGAGGCCGCGCGTTGCGCGAGCAAAGGAGGACAACAGGCCGCCCTCCCATTCTTCCTTTGACAGATCCACCCCCTCCTAGCTATGATTCCTACCACTTGACTCAACCTTGAACTTGAAAACCTATGGTCTCCAGCCACTATCATTTATTCAAAGGAGTAGGTGTATGAAGCTCGTAATCGGCACTGTTGCGACCGTCTCCGGTGTCCTCTTTGCGTTGTCGATGGCCTCGGCGAATCCATCGCTCCTTCCCAAACATGAAGGCTACCCGATGAAGAACAGCGGAAGTCCCGTGACGGGACAGCCAACCGCCAACGATCCTGGCCAGACCAATGCAAGTGGTGATAAAGCCGAACTCAAGGCCGCCGCGTACGACGACAACCATGTGCAGCAGAACCTCATGAAGGCAGACAATGAACGGATTACCAAAGGCCAGGGAGCGGGTCAGCTTCCGACCGTGCAGGGGCCACAGATCAAGATCGCTCCTCCGGTGACATCGGCGACAAAGATCGCCGGTGATCGGAAGATCGAGTAGCAGGCTGTTGATAATGTCCGCCAGCGGCGTTCTCGCGTCGCTCAGAGACTCAACGTTGAGACAAACTTCGGAGATCGGAAACGCGTGAGGGGCTTTTCCGTTTGCCAAGAACTATTAAGAAGGGCAAACGGCTACACGAAGTGCGGTCCGTACCTCCTCGCCTCTTCGCTCGCTGCGGCCTTGCTGGACGGCCTTTCTGAACAGCCTGCTGCAACTCAGACATGATCACAGATTGTTGATCGAGCCGCTTAACGAAATATAGTAAGGGAGGCACCGAACCTATTCGGTGCCTCCCTATTTTTTTGTGCGTCGCGTCTTCATGAGGGCTGCGACCGTACGCAATCTGAATCGCCAGAGTTTCTTGGCCCACGTGCCCGCATAATCGACGCCGATCCTGGGGTGTGCGCCTACCTGTCCCCTTCCCACCACTTCCCCTCGATCCTCGAACCAGAGACATTCGCCGGCCGTGAGATCCGCACGGTTGAGACGGCGATCGATCTGCATTGCGCGACAGAGCCGCCCCGGACCATCGATCAATTTCCCATCGAGTTCAATCGCCCTGATCAAGACGGCTGAGGGATATTCTTCCCGCTCCGTCACCACGTTCAGGCAATGATACATTCCGTAAATAAGATAGACATACGCGACCCCTGCCGGGCCAAACATGACCTCCGTCCGTTGCGTTCTCCCTTTCGACGCATGGCACGCCCTGTCTTGCGATCCGACATAGGCCTCCACTTCAATTATTTTTCCAGCTATCTCTCTGCCATCGATGCAACGAATGAGATATTTACCCACAAGCGACCGCGCCACCGTGAGCGTAGGTCGATTGAAGTACGCCCGTGAGAGAATTGTGCCAAACTTCGATGAAACCATGAGACCTTTATAACCAAGTAAGACTTTTCTCAGTCCCCGATCACCATACTCGTTTCACTAGGCTGCTCAAAACGATCTTCCAAGAAGGCCGCAGGCGAAGAAAGCACCGGAGGCGTACCCTCTGGGGTACGTTGAGGATGCTTTCGAGACGAGAACGCACTTGGAAGTCGTTTTCAGCAGCCTGTTAGAGCTGCTAAAAGTACCAGGCAATGCCGCCCATGAAACTCCGCAGGTTTCCCGGTACGATATGAATGTCGCTGACTGGCGCCGCCTCGTTTCTCCGTTGCGATTCGAATGCAAATATGGCCTGCTCCCACTTCGTATTGAACAAATTCTGAACGAACAAGAACGCTTCCAAACGCCCATGGGATAGTTTGATCGGTAATTGATAGCGCTCCGAAAGATCGAAGGTGATCCATGAGGGAGATTTGACGCTTCGGTCCTCTATAAGCGGCCGAACACCCAGATAGGTCGCCTGCAATTGCGACGTGAGTCCTTCCGGCCATTTTACGAGCAATGCCCCATAGGCCGTCACTTCGGGAGCCAGTGGAATCGCGCCGCCGTTCCGAAACTCCGCCTTCGTCCATGTCACACTGCCGTTGAAATACACCGGGCCCCAGACTTGTCCACGCGCGGCCACTTCTACGCCCTCTCGTCGGCTTGCGCCACGAATTTCTGTCGTTCCCTCATCTCCCACGAATACAAGTTCCGACTTCAAATCCAATCGCCACAGGGTGGCGATGAATTCTATGCCTTGCGGCCCCCAGGGCTTCGATCGTACCCCAACCTCATAGCTCTTGGCACGCGCGAGCGGAGAAGCTCCTGTAGCTACGACCGAGCGGGCATCGTTACTATGAAAGCCTTCGCCGTAGTTGGAAAAAATCTCGGTATTGGCCCAGGGTCCCAGGATGAGATTGAGTTTCGGCAGAACAATGCCGGAGCTTGTTCGTCCAGCAGGTTGCTCCAAACAGATCGCGCAGCGATTGCGCACATCGAAGGTGAACGTCTCTGCGCGCAACCCACCGACCAATCTCATCCACGAGGTCGGCTGCACTTCCGCTTTGACGAACGGCGCGTAAGACGCCTCAAGAATATCGCTGTCTGTGGTGATCCCCGTCGGCACTCTCGACGTTTGAGTCCCCAAACGGGCGTGAATATTGTCCACCCTCGTTTGAAACCCAACCGTCCCGATGCTCGGCAAACCCAATACGTTTCCCTCCTGCTTATAGCCGAGATCGCCGCCGTACATCACACGTCGATCAGCTTGTTGAATGCCGTCTCCATTGATGGGATCGTTAAGAAAGAACGTAAAATTCGTAAAGAGGTCAAGCCGGTAATACTGCCCATACGCATTGGCAAAAAACTGCCCTCCCGATATCGTATCGTAGTGATAGTTTAAACGGGCGGTGCTGCGGAGCGTGTTGCCGCCTTCTGAAGGATCGATCGCGCCGAATCGATCGAGTGTGCCGTCACTGACGGCGCGCAGGGGAATCTCTCCGGAGCCATTCCACCGCGACTGCTGAAACGTACCGGTCACACTCAATTCATCCCGGCCCGTCACGTTGGTCGTGATTTTACCGAGCACGTTAGCCCGAAAATACCGATTGTCATTTTGGAATGGGCCATTGGTGTAATAGCCCTCGGCAGCGAACAAGGTACGCACCTTCTCCTTGGTGGGAGAAAACATGAGCAGATATCGTTGCGTATCGAACTGACCGCCGGTCGCCTGGGCAACCCCTTCTTGAACCACCTGCCGCGTCCTGAAATTTACCGTTCCCGCCGTGGCGAAGTCGCCATATTCGGGAAGATAGGCCCCTTTGGAGACATCGAGCCCTTCGATGGTTTCTGGAATAATAAAATTGAGGTCGGTGTAGCCTTGTCCATGCGCATGGGTGCGCAAGTTAATCGGCATCCCGTCGGTAAAGAACGCGACATCGGTGCCGTGATCGGCGTCAAACCCGCGCAGAAAATATTGATCGGCCTTGCCTGCGCCGCCCGAATGCTCGACGGCAACGAACCCGGGAATCAGACGCAGTATCTGCGCCGGACGTCCTTGCGGCTGGAGCAGAATTTCTTTGTCTGGGATGAATTGTTGAGATGAGGCTGCGATCGGTCGTTCGCCTGTTACCGAGACTTCCGGCAGATCGAGTTCCGGCAGATCCGGATCATGCGCGAAGGCGACTTCTCCCATCAGAACGCACATCACCGCACCCCACACTGCCGACCAATGAGATAGCTGTTTCGTCATCATGAGAGGGTATTGGATGCGAAGGCGATTTACCGAAGCGATTTCCCCGTCGTCGTCATCGTCAGTTTGCCGTGCTTCACTCCCTTGACGCTGACCAACGCGTCCGCCACCTTCTTAATCTCAGACCCCTTGCCTTTCACGACGAGCACTTCGAGACAATGGTCATGGTCAAGATGGACGTGCATGCCGGAGAGAATCTGTCCCTGATAGTCGTGCTGAATGTCGGTCAACTTTCCCGTCAGGTCGCGCACATGATGGTCGTACACGAAGGTAATCGTGCCGACGGTTTCCTTGTTCGTATCCCACTCCTGCCCGACCAGGTTGTCTCGAATCAGGTCGCGGAGCGCCTCCGATCGATTGGTGTAATGGCGTCGCCTGATGTGGCGATCGAATTCTTCGAGCAATCGTTGGTCTAGCGACACACCGAAACGGACGAGTTGATTCACAGGGGGCCTCCTTTGTAGCGGTAGCACGATTTATCAATTCATAGCACTATCAACTCGCGCGATCAACCGAGCATCCACGGCTTCTCACTTGATACGAAGCCCGTTAGTGAATTGGATTCATGCACCGGGTGAGTTCGGAGAGCGTGGATGGACGCCGCTACTGGCGGCACGTAGTAGGGCTCAATGATCACCGGCAAGAAAACACGCGGCACGGTTACTCGATCAGAGCTGCATCAACTCGATAGAGTCTCCCTCGTTACTTGTACGAGAGAATGGGACGATTGGATGTCTCGTTTTGAGATTTATTTTCTCCACCATCGAAAAATCGAACTATCGCACCTGATGAAAGGACGCGACAAAGAGCATTCGCGAGTAGATAGATCCAAATCCAAACGCCTCTCGTAGTGGAAGGCAGGTCGAGACAGCGTGTCTTGCACATTCATCTTTCATTCACCAGGAGGCAGGGTCATGAAGATCAGAATCGCATCGTATCTCATTATCGGTGGATTGGCGCTCAGCGTCACAGGTTGCAATAGCATGGAGTCGACGTCCGGTTCCGCAATGTCCAAATCGACGGCCATGGCAGACAAGTCGCTGTACGATCGTTTGGGTGGTAAACCGGCGATCACCGCTGTTGTGGATGACTTCGTCGGGCGCGTCGCCGGCGACAACCGCATCAATGGAAAATTCGCCAATACCGACATTTCGCGATTGAAGATGTTGTTGGTCGAACAAATTTGTCAGGCCTCCGGCGGTCCCTGCACCTATACCGGCCGCAGCATGAAGACCACCCATACCGGCATGGGCGTCAGCAGCAGCGACTTCGATGCGCTGGTCGGCGATCTTGTCGCCACACTCAACAAGTTTAAGGTCCCTGAGCGAGAGAAGAGCGAACTGCTCGGCGCGCTGGGTCCGATGAAGAGCGACATCGTCGAGAAGCCGATGTCATCCATGCACTGATCGATGCTCGCACACAGCGACCGTGCATGTTCGTATCGGTCCCATGACGTACTGTTCCCTGAGGAGGTATCTATGAAATCACCCGTACTATCGGCTTTAGGTCTTGCGCTCACCATGGGCCTACTCTCCGGATGCAGCGGAAGCGATACCACACCTATCGTGTCCAATGCGCCACCGGCGGTAGCAGTAGGGGACGATCAGCGCGTTCCACAGTCGGACGCACTGACATCTGCTGAGAGCAGTCTGGTGAATCAAGCCAATGCTGAGCCTGCGCCCGCACAAAAATCAGATCTGTAACCAGCCGCCGCATCGACGGCGGCCTCGTTGACAAGGAGGCGACAATGTTGAAACAGATTCGATCACTCACCTTGGCGATACTGGCACTGTCCATCAGTGCACCGGTCTTCGCCGCAAGCCATCGCGAAGCCCCGTTGATCGCGAACGACCCCGCAGCAGACATTACCGACTTTTATCTGTTCAGGAGCTGGCAGGATTCAGACAAGGCCATTCTGATCATGAATGTGATTCCAGGCCAGGAACCGGGGGCCGGCCCCAACTATTTCAATTTCGCCGACGATGTGCTGTACGAGATCCACATCGACAACAACAAGAACAACATTGCGGCGAACATTACCTATCAAATTCGCTTCAAGACTGAGATCAGGCAACCAGGGAACGTATTTCCCTTGGCCTATGTCGCACTGCCTCCGATCACAGCCCTCACCGGCGCAGGATCAGAGGGACTCTTGGTACGGCAGAGTTACACGGTCACGGAAGTGCGCTTCGGCCAACCGCCCAGAGATTTGGGCACCGGCTCGATGTTCGCCGTGCCGTCGAACGTCGGCACGCGGACGACGCCAAACTACGAACAGTTGGCGGCCAAGGGAATCTTTCCCTTGAAGAACGGCGGACGGGTATTTGCCGGCCAGCGGGATGAGACGTTCTACATCGACCTCGGAGGAACGTTCGACACGTTGAATTTGCACATCTCGCCGATCCTGTCCAACTCCGACGATGCGAACGACGCCGTGATCGTCGGCGCTCAAGGCTCCGGCAATGCCGACACATTCAGCGGCTTCAACGTCAACACGATTGCGTTGGAAATCCCGATCAGTGACCTGACGGGACCGAATGGCAACAGGCTCATCGGCGCCTATGCCTCGACCAGCCGCCCCAAGGTGACCATCATCAATAGGGACGGCGATCGGGTGAATTCAACCCGATTCGCCCAGGTCGCGCGATTGGGCAACCCCTTGGTGAACGAATTGATCATTCCAACGAGCTTAAAGGACAAGTGGAACGCCACAGACGCTGAAGATGAGGCCGGGTTTGTCTCCTCCTATTGCAACTCGGCGCTGGCGACTGCGCTGAATGTCGTATTCGGAACCCCATTCCCAACGACGAATCGGGAGGATCTGATCAATGCCTTGTTGCGTTACAGTCCAGGCCCGCCGCTCTGTAGTGGTGGCAGAACCAACGAGACCTTGGCGGACTTCGTGCGGGTGGACTTGAATGTACCGCCGACTACGCCAGCCAGTCAGAGGCGCTTGGGGCCTCTCGCTCATGACGAAAACGGGAACGCCACTCCCGACAAAGCCGGTTGGCCGAACGGACGGCGACCGAACGACGACGTCACAGACGTTGCATTGCGGGTCGTGGGCGGAATCCTGACGAACCCAGCTGTGCCGAACCTCGGAGATGGCGTGAACTTCAACATCGGATCGGTGGGAGGCAACAAGACCGCCAACGGCATTGCCACGGTCTTCCCCTTCCTGCCGACGCCGTTCGACGGACGGGACCGCCGCCACATCGATCCAGGAGAAGCGACCAATTAACAAAAACACTGGGGAGGTATCGTGTATGAACGCGATACCTCCTTTACTCCTTTGAGTGACGGCTCACTGGGCAACTTGCACCACAACCGAAAGTCAGACATGCCGCTCAGAATCGTTCAACGACGCCGGATGGAAGGATGGGGATTCTCTCTTGTCCTCCACGGAGTCCTTCTGACCGCAATCATCCCGCTCTTTCGCCACCTCCCTGCCCCGATTGTTCCAGAACCCTTTCGGTGGAATGTGACGTTTATTGAGTCGCCACATCAGACTGCCCCTATTGAACCAGAAAGCAATAGCGCTTCTGCTAAAGAATTTCTTCGAACGAGCGACACCGATGCACACAATCCAGTAATTCCTCCTACGGGCGTACCCACCTCTCCCAAACAGGCAAAGGCTGACCGTTCCCGCACCGCGAAAGAATCCAGCGACACAACGCCCCTATTGGCCACATCACAGCCAGAGATGTCACCACAGATGTTCTCCAGCACTGAGACGACACTGGTCACTCAAGACACTCTGCCCGGCGAACAACCGAACAGGAACGTGATCGCATCACCCGTCAGTGTTGAACCATCCGTGCAGCCCATAGCATCGATAGAGCAAGAATTATCGTCTACCCCGGCATCATCAGCGACAGATACGGTATCGGCTCCAGCTCAACCCTTGGACACACCGCCTGCTTCCCATCAGCCTTCTCCCCTTGCGGCCTCCGAGCAACCCTCTGCGCCACACACAGATTACAGCTGGCTGCAACGTGCTGTGTCCCGTCGACTGGAAGAACTGAAGCGATTGTCGCGGCCATCACTCGACGATTCAAGTAAGCTCAAAGTTCTCGTCAAAGCCGTTGTTTCCAATACGGGAGAGTTGATGGAAGCCGAAGTGGTGACGAGTTCTGGATTGAATCGGATCGATCAAGAAGCCATAACGCTTGTGCAACGCGCATTCCCTATGCCACTCGCTCACACTATCGACCGTCAACAGATCGTGATGCGTATACCCATCACCTATTCGCGCGACTAACATGATGCTGAAAAAGTCCGCCAGCAGCGTTCTCGCGTCGTTCAGATCCTCAACGTACCCCAGAGGGTACGCTTCCGGGTCTTCACTCGCTGCGGCCTTGCTGAACAGCCTTTTTGAGCATCCCGTGGGAATGCTCGCCCTCGATGCACACGGGCGAACCATTGACGTACTCGTGTGCCAGCAAAGTATTTTTTAGCCTGCTAAGAGAATGCCATGAATGGAGTACGGACACTCCGCTGGAAGATTGCAATAGGATGGCTCGCTCTGAGCATCCCTTCTCTGACCTCCGGCGAACCGTTTCTTCCTCAACAGGATGCACAAGTACTCGAACGCGTCAGCGTCAAAGCCGCTGATCCCGTTGCGCGAGAGATCAGCGCCTTGCGCACAAGCCTGGTGCATGACCCACAGGACATCGGTGTGGCTGTCGCTCTCGCAACCAAGCTCATCGAGCAGTCACGATCAGAAGGAGACCCGAGGTTTCTCGGCCAGGCACAAGCAGTGCTGAATCCTTGGTTGAATCACGCGACACCTCCGCCCTCCGCGCTCCTCTTACGGGCCATGATCCGTCAACATGCGCATGAGTTCGATCTCGCTCTCGCCGATCTCGACGTAGTCCTGAGCCTGGAACCCACGAACGCCCAAGCCTGGCTCACGAGAGCGTCGATCTATCAGGTCCAGGGACGATACGAAGACGCTCGGCGAGCCTGCCAACCCCTGCTTCGCCTGACAGGGCGGCATGTCGCGCATACCTGTTTAGCCGACATTGCAAGCCTGAACGGCCAAGCCACCATGAGCCGTGAGATGCTGACCGCGAGCTTGGAGCGTCCAGGCATCTCAGCGCGCGAGCGACTCTGGATTCTGACCATTCTGGCAGAAATAGCCGCGCGCACAGGAGACGTGAAGGCCGCGGAGAAGTATTTTCTCGACGCACAAGGCCTCGGCATCAAGGATCACTATCTCTTAGGCGCCTATGCCGATTTTCTTCTCGATCAAGGGCGCGCACAGGAGGTCATCACGCTCTTGCAACGTGAAACCAGAGCCGACGGATTGCTCCTGCGCCTGACACTGGCCGAGCAGGCGCTGCATGTGCCCGCATCCAAGGACCATACAGCCGAGCTTGCAGCCCGCTTTGCTGCCGGTCGAGAACGAGGCACCAACGTACATGTGCGAGAGGAAGCGCGCTTCGCCCTCGCGCTACTACACGACCCGCACAGGGCACTCACCCTCGCACAAGCCAATTGGGAGGTTCAAAAAGAGCCCTGGGATGCGCGGCTTCTGCTCGAAACCGCGCTGGCATCAGGCAACCGACAGGCAGTCAGACCAGTCATCACATGGCTTCACACCAATCATGTGGAAGACATACGGCTCCGACAACTAGCCGCTCAGCTTCAGGAGGATAACTCCTGATGCGTCTGATCCTCGCCCTTGCGATGCTTCTACTCAGCGCTCCAGCCTGGGCGCATAAGCCCAGCGACAGCTTACTCTCGCTCACCGTTCAGCATGATCGTATTGAAGGCCGATGGGATATTGCCTTGCGAGACTTGGACGATGCGATAGGCCTGGATATCGACAGGGACGGCGCAATCACATGGGGAGAAGTCCGAACCGCACACGAGAAGATTGCCGCATACGCGCTCTCACGTCTCACCATCACGTCAGGCGAAACAGGTTGCTCCGCGCAAGCGCCTCGCCATCTGATCGATCACCACACCGACGGAGCCTACGCCGTCCTGCTCTTTACCATGATCTGTCCGGCCACTATCGACACGCTGCGGGCAGAGTACCGACTGCTGTTCGATCTCGACGCGCAACACAAAGGACTGCTCCGTCTGACTCATGGGCAAGAAACCACGAGCGCCATCTTCAGCCAAGAATCGCCGACCCATCAGTTCACAATCGGCGCAATCTCGATGTGGCAGCAAGCTCGACAATATATGCACGAAGGCATGTGGCATATCTGGCTGGGCTACGACCATGTATTGTTTCTACTCGCATTACTGTTGCCCGCCGTCTTGCGAAGAGTAGCAGGCCGGTGGGAACCGACCCCGGACTTTTTGTCGGCGTTCTGGGAGGTCCTTGCCATCGTCACAGCCTTTACGATTGCCCACTCGATCACCCTCGGCCTTGCTACCGTCGGTCTGATTACGCTTCCGTCACGGCTTGTGGAATCTGCTATCGCCGCATCCGTCGTGTTTGCGGGCATTTCCAACCTCTACCCGGCCCTTGTCCAACGCCGCAGGTTGGTGACCTTTCTCTTCGGCCTTATCCATGGCTTCGGCTTTGCGAGCGTGCTCAGCGACCTCGGTCTGCCCAGAGGATCTCTGGCATTGAGCCTGGTGAGTTTCAACCTGGGAGTCGAGGTGGGGCAACTCGCGATCGTTGCAACGTTCCTGCCGCTCGCCTACGGCCTGAGAAAGTCCTGGACCTATCAGCGGCTGGTGCTGGTCAGCGGCTCACTCGGCATCGTCGCCCTCGCTTGCGCCTGGCTTATCGAACGAACGCTTGATCTCAAACTGATCCCTCTCTAGCAGAAGGCTCGAAAAACCCGCCAGCGGCATTCTTGCCATACTTAGCGTTATCAGAAATACGCGCCTGGAGCAAAGAGCCAGCTACCGGCGGCAGCAGACAAGCGGTTCAGGAAAGCGTTTCCCCTGCCCTACTCCAGCCCACTCTGGCTCATCCAGGCCAAGTGCAGCCAAGAGTTAAGAGAAAAGCGAACTTTGGCTAGAGTAGGCTGGAGTGAGTTGGAGTTGAGCACAAAATGAGCACAATTTACAATTTTAGACGCAAGAGAGACGCGCCAATTTTACTGTCAAAAGGAACATAAAAACGGTCTTGGCGGGGGAACCAGAAGCATATCCGCCAGAAGCACATTCTCCTTAAAATATGACTGGACACGATCCAGATCACGGCGGATGTCGACCTTGCCGTCATCTGAATAGACAAAGTCGCCCAGATACACAATACGACCTGCGGGCACCTCGAATGCCGACTCCTTCTTAGAGTCACGTAGCCGCACACCGTTAAATCCACTGTACACGTAATGGCCTGGCTCAACATCGAAAAGAAAGTACTGTCGTGTGCCGACAATCGCCGTAACGGATTCTTGCATCCTATTGAACCGCCAACAGTTGCCAGTTAAGGATTGTTGATCCAGGCTATATTCATCCAATCCTATTGCGAACCGTGGAAAATCCCACTTGCCTTCTACACCGATCCCATAAAGGACAATTGCCCGACCTACTTTTGGCGTCGGCCTTGGCAGATTGGCGGTTGAGATCGAGTTGACGTCGTTTAGGAGCAAGCAGCCTGAAAATAAGATCACCATGCTGAAGGACATCGCCAGTTGAACCGTGCGACAAAAAACCCAACGACATAGCGCCATCTCAACTAATATTTGGTTCTTGCGCCACTCTGCTGTTGCCCATGACTTTGCGAACAGGCTGGAATGAGGTGGGTTTGAGCACACAATACGCATAACGTTCAAGGTCAGGGGAAGCGCTGCACGGCTTTATCGCGTCGCGCCCCTACACCGTCGGGTTGTGGGGCTAACTCTTAAAAGCATGGTCAAGCTGTTTTGCCGAAAGAATGATGCGTGCAAACAGTGGGTACGCTAGATAATTGACGAAGAGAAGGACGGCGCCTCCCACGTCTAACGAGTTATTGGCATAGGCCAGCAGGACAGCAATGACTGCAAGGCCAGCGAGAATGGCACTGTAGAGGACCACAAACCGCGACACCTCCGCTTTGGTTGGCTTCTGGCGGATGACTTTGACAAGCCAGAGGAAAACCAGAGCTGGCACAACGCCAGCGATGGCAGTGGTAACCGTCGTACCTTCAAACTCGATCAGCACGCGAGCAACGATGTTGAATGCAACAACAGCAACGGCTGCGCCGATGGATAGCTTCAGGGGTGAGATCAATTTCTGGTCAGTCATGCCGAGCCTCCCAACTCTGAGTCCCGCAGTTACAACAACACTCAACTTTCTGGCTGTTTATAGGTCTCTCTCCATAGCTGGCTCAAAAACAACTGATTCTGACTCAATCATGTTGGGGCATGACCACTCGCTATTGGTAATGGCGGAGAATGCTGGTAGTCTCAGGGCGAGTAACGGGGACACGGCGGTAATGAGCGGCGATAAATCCTGCTCAGCAGCCCTTGAATTGACGTGCCTGACACTGCTTCGCGAGTCGCTGAGCTTCTGCCATCTGTGCGGGAGAGAGCTGCTTCGCAATGGCATCTCGACGTTGTGCTGTCTCCGCGGCCTTTCCGCCCTGCCTTAGATATTGCTCGACCGAGAGGTTGAACCACATATAGGCACGTACATTGCTTTGCTCCACGCCGCGTCCATCGCGATACATCTCGCCGAGCGAATCTTGCCCGTTTGCATCTCCCTGATCGGCAGCTTTTTGTATCCACACTATCCCTTTTTTTTCGTCCTTCGTAACGCCCTTGCCATCGATGTAAAGATAGCCGAGGCTGTTCTGTGCCTGCGCGTCCCCCTTGGCAGCCGCTTGCTCATACCACTGCCGTGCTTTCGCATAGTCTTGCGGGACGCCCTGTCCGGTAGCGTACAGACCGCCGAGGTTGAGTTGTGCAGTCGCATACCCCTGAGCTGCCGATTTTTCGTACCATAACCGCGCTTGAGTATAGTCCTGCGGGACGCCGCGTCCGTTGGCATACAAAACCCCGAGGTTGTACTGCGCATTCGGATTGCCATGGGCAGCGGCCTGCTCCCACCACTGACGCGCCTTCCCATTATCCTGCGGTATCCCGCGTCCTGAGTAGTATAATGCGCCAAGGTTGTACTCCGCCTCCGCGAGTCCCTGGGCGGCGGCTTTCTCCCACCACTGACGCGCCGTCGCATAGTCCTGCGGGACGCCCTGTCCGGTAGCGTATAGACCGCCGAGGTTGAGTTGTGCAGTCGCATACCCCTGAGCTGCCGATTTTTCGTACCATAACCGCGTTTGAGTATAATCCTGTGGGGCGCCGCGTCCGTTTTGATACATCCGCCCGAGGTTGGATTGCGCTTCCGCGAGTCCCTGAACGGCTGCTTTCTCATACCACTCACGTGCCACAGTATAGTCCTGCGGCACACTCTGTCCATTATCATATAGTATGCCGAGGTTGAACTGCGCCTGCGCCATGCCCAAGACAGCAGCTTTCTCCCACCACTCACGCGCAATCGTATAATCCTGCTGCACACCCCTCCCGTTGGCATACAGCTGTCCGAGGTTGTACTGTGCCTCCTTATCCCCTTGGGCTGCCGCCTTCTCGTACCACCCCCGTGCCGTCGCATAATTCTGCGGGACATAGACCCCGCCGCCATAGATCTCCCCGAGCGCGGTCTGTGCCCTCACGTTGCCCTGTGCTGCCTGTGTATGGAGCTGCTGCAAGTTTTCTTTCGAAATTTCGATCGGCGGGGAGGCAGATGCTTGCCCAGAGGAGAAGAAGAGTGTAACCAGAAGAATTATGACGGAGAAGATACGCATGGTGGTACAGTATCGTGAGGGCCACAGATGCCCATCAAGGGACAAGGTGAGCATTGCTCCGTAAACAGTGAATAGAAAAGCAACAATGTTGCGGTAGAGTTGATCGCTCCAAATCCGTTCCTTCTTTGATTGAAAACTTTACTTGTGGAAGAAAATACTATCAAGGAAGAATTTGGTTCAAGTTAAGATGCAGTTAACTTCCTAGAGTGAGAAGCCTAACAAGCCGAGCATCCAAAAATATTTATTTTGAGCCCCTGGAAGAATATGCGTGCTTCCCATTAAAATCGAGGTGGAGCGAGGGATCTCTTTCAGAGTTTTTGACCGCCCTGCTTTTTATGCTGCGGGCGCTACACTGTGGCAGAGCTATCATGCCCGATCCGATTTGACCAAGCTATTCCCTGCCTTGTACTCCGCTGTACGTGATTGAGAACGAAACGAAGAGATGGAATCAGAGCCTATAGTCTCTAGGGCTCTAAGGTTTTCAAATCCCGCTTGCCTCTTTCCCTTGGAATGGCACCCGTGTTGGTCCCACTGCGGCCGTCGAGCGAGCACATTCTGATCGTGCGCGCTCCGGGAGCAAGGGAACAGCACGGGTGCCATTCCATTATTCGCCCTTCACAGGGATGTACATGACGTTCCCCTGCCGATTGACCAAGAGAAGTGCCAGGTCGGAGGGCTTGATTGGATCGGCCAGTCGCTGAAATACGTCGAAATTGGGAACCGTCTGCCGATTGAGTTCCAAAACCACGTCGCCAGGCTGAAGACCGGAAGATTCGGCCAGACTGCCTTCTTCAATATCGGTGACCACCACCCCGCTGGTCACAGCCAGATCCATCTGCCGAGCCAACGGGACGGTCACATCGTCGAACACGACGCCGGCAAGGGGATGTGTCGTCGCAGCTGACGACGATGCGTTTTGGCTCTTCTTAGTTCGATCGCGCGGCGCCTCCTGCACAACCAGTTCGGTTTGATAGGGTTTACTCTCCCGCATGAGTTCCAGCCGGTGCTTACTCCCGATCGTCGACGCGGCGACAAGGTTCCGAAGGTGTCCACTGTCCATTACATCGCGCCCGTCGAATCGCACGATCACATCGCCGCGCTTGAGTCCGGCTTTCTCGGCGGAACCTTTCGCCTGAACGTCGGTCACGATCGCGCCTTTCACATCGGGGAGGCGAAAGATCTTGCCTAACATTGGCGAAACATCTTGCGTCGAAGCTCCGAGGAATCCACGGACAACATGACCGGTTTTCAGCAAGCTCTGCATGGCAGACCTGGCCATATTGCTCGGTATGGCAAAACCCACACCGACGCTCCCGCCCGTAGGACTGGCGATGGCCGTATTGATCCCCACCAATTCCCCATTGAGGGTCACCAGAGCCCCGCCGGAGTTGCCGGGGTTAATAGGGGCATCCGTTTGAATGAAATCTTCGAAGTCCGCGACACCGACATCGGCGCGACCGACGGCGCTCACAATGCCGAACGTCACCGTGCGACTCAAACCGAGCGGGTTTCCAATCGCCAGCACGAACTCGCCGACGGCGAGGGTACTCGAATCTCCCCACGTCACGATCGGCAGATTGGCCGCCTGAATTTTCACTACGGCGACGTCGGTTTTCGGGTCGGTAGCCACCACTCGCCCTTTATATTGCCTCCGGTCTGCGAGAATCACTTCCACATCGACCGCATCGGCAATCACATGGTTGTTCGTCATGATATAGCCGTCCGCCGACACAATGACACCGGAACCCTGGCCATATTGCCGGCGCGACGGGGCATCCTTGAACAAACCGAACGGCAGGGCTTCGTCGCTGAATGCTTGATCTCGGACCATCACCGTCGAGGCAATGCTGACGACAGCGGGAATCACTTTGTTTGCGGCCGTCTTGATCTGCGCCTGAAGCTCACCCCCACCCGTCACAGGAATCGCGCGACTCTCGGCTAACGCTGTTTCAGCGACGATCACCCCCCCCACAGTCAGTCCTATGACGATTGGCACGAGAAGCATGGATCGAAACACGCCACGGTCCTTTCTGAAAATCGCGCTTACTCGATTGATGGCAAATGCTCGTAGCCTAGCATGGGTGTGTCGGAGGCGCACTTACAATTCCACATGACGTAGCCGGAGGGCATTCGTGATGACCGACACAGAGCTGAACGTCATGGCGGCACTGGCGATCATGGGGCTCAAGAGCACCCCCCAAACCGGATAGAGCAGGCCGGCCGCAATCGGCACGCCGATCACGTTGTAGAGAAAGGCGAACAAGAGATTTTGCCTGATATTCCGCATCGTGGCTTGGCTCAGCCTCCGCGCCCGGAGCAGCCCGCGCAGATCTCCTTTCACCAGCGTCATCCCCGCACTTTCAATCGCTGTGTCTGTCCCGGTTCCCATGGCGATCCCGACATCGGCCAGCGCCAGGGCCGGGGCATCATTGATGCCGTCTCCGGCCATCGCCACAACACCGCCTTGCAACTTGAGATCTGCAATGATCTTCCCTTTTTGGTCAGGCAAGACTTCAGCTTTGACCTCCTCAATACCGAGTTGCCGGGCCACCGCTTCTGCTGTATCGCGATGATCTCCTGTCACCATGACGATCCGAATGCCTTCAGCCTTCAGCCCTTGCACTGCGTCACGAGTCGAGACTTTTATCGGATCTGCCACGCCAAGTAAGCCCGCGATCTGTTCATCGATGGCAACAAACAGCATCGTCTGTCCTTCACGACGAAGCGAGGCCGCTTCATCGTCCAGCGTCTTGAGGCTCTGTCCGGTCACCCCGATCTCGTTCCGCAAGAACGCAGCCGTCCCGATCGCGACGCGATGGCCGGCGACGGTCCCAATCACGCCCTTCCCTGTCACGGAACGAAACTGCCCGACCGGAGCACACGCGATCCCTCGCTCTTGTGCTCCTGCTACCACGGCTGTGGCCAGTGGGTGTTCGCTACTCTGTTCGAGACTCGCCGCGAGACGCAGCAGTTCGGCATCGGACCAAGGCGGCACACATCGTATCGACAACAGTTTCGGTCTCCCCTCCGTGAGGGTCCCGGTCTTATCGAGCACAAGTGTATTCACCTTACCGAACACCTCCAACGCTTCAGCCTTTTTCACCAATACGCCGGTCATTGCTCCACGCCCTGTTCCAACCATAATCGACATCGGCGTCGCCAATCCCAATGCGCAGGGGCAGGCAATGATCAGAACCGCCACGGCATTGACTAACGCATAGGCCAACTTCGGCTCTGGTCCCCAGACTGCCCAGGCTACTGCCGTGATCAGCGCAGTAACCACAACCAGCGGGACAAAATATGCCGCGGTCACATCGGCGAGACGCTGGATCGGCGCCCGGCTCCGTTGCGCCTCGCTCACCATTTGCACAATCCGAGCAAGCATCGTGTCTCGCCCGACTCGTTCAGCGACCATCACGATTCCACCCGCGCCGTTGATCGTCCCTCCAGTCACCCGCACTCCGACTGCTTTTTCGACAGGAATCGATTCACCCGTGATCATCGATTCATCCACGGACGTCGTCCCTTCTTGGACTATCCCATCGACCGGTACTCGCTCTCCTGGCCTGACACGTAATCGATGGCCGACCTGAATGTGCTCAAGCGGCACATCGTCTTCCCGTCCGTCTTGCTGGATCAGTCTGGCTGTCTTAGGCGCAAGTCGGAGCAAGGAGCGAATCGCGGAACTCGTCTGGCTCCGAGCTTTCAACTCAAGGACCTGGCCGAGCATCACCAATACCGTAATCACAGCGGCTGCCTCGAAATAAACTGCGATCGAGCCGTCAGGCAATCGGAATGAACTGGGAAGCAGCGTCGGCGCGACGGTGGCCACCGCGCTGTAGCCATAGGCTGCCCCCGTCCCCATCGCAATGAGCGTGAACATGTTGGGAGCGCGATTCACCACCGAGACCCATCCTCGCTGGAAAAACGGCCAGCCGCCCCAGAGCACCACCGGCGTCGCCAACAGCCATTGCGCCCAATTCCTTGTAGAACCAGTGAAGCTCTGTGGAAACGACAAGCCAGGAATCATATCGACCATGGCCAGAAGCATGACCAAGATAGATGGCCCGAGACAGATCCAAAATCGCCTACTCATATCTTCGAGTTCGGGATTCCGTTCATCGTCGAGCGAGACGACTTTGGGTTCCAACGCCATCCCACAAATCCGGCAAGACCCCGGTTGAGTCTCCAGCACCTCCGGGTCCATCGGGCAGATGTATTCGACCACCCCACCGGCGGGAACCGGCATGACTCGCGGGGCGCGCAGTTCAGGAGGCGTCAGATAGTACATCGGATCGGTCCGAAACTTGTTGAGGCAACTCGTCGCGCAGAAGTGGTAGGTCTTCCCTTGATACTCATGGGAACCGGCTGGCGTGGGCGGGTGCACCGTCATTCCACACACGGGATCGATGGCCGCAGCCTCCGTCGAGACCTGGACAGGCTGCATCATTGGAAGGGGTCGTCTTGTCGTCGGCTTTGCGGGACTTGTCGGTCGTGGCTGCAACGCTCGTTCAGGATCTGCTTTGAATCGTTCTAAGCAGGACAGACCGCAAAAGTAGTACTGCTGGCCTCGATGTTCGTGACTTCCGGCTGCCGTAGCCGGATCGACCGTCATCCCGCAGATTGGATCGATTGCCATCATCACACCGTGAATGGTGATGGGTGATGAGTGATCCGTGGAGAAACCTCAGCGATCACTCCTTGCTTCCTACACATCACCGATCACTCATCACTGATCACCTCTTCGCATCGGCATCCAGAATGCTCCGAATGATCGTGATGACATTATCAGGGGTCATGTTCGCACCATCGACTTTGATATTGCCGTCCAACAAGATTGACGGAGTGGACGACACCTTAATCCGCTCTCCCCACCGCTTGCCGTCTTCAACAGCTCTGGCCGGTTTCCCGCTGGCCATCCCTTCTTCAAACACTTTGAGATCGAGTCCGACTTCCTTAATCAGCATTTCCCGAATCGAACGATCCAACACACCGTCAATTTTGTCTTTGTGGATCGTGCGGAATAAGACCACCCTCATCTCGTTGCCTTTGCCCATTATTTTGGCCTGCTCATACATATCGAATGCAGTCGGGAGCTTTCCACGAATGACAGGGTATCCGACCATCGTGATCTCCAACTTGTTGCCGAACTCTTTCACGAGCAGCGGCAATCCTGTCTCTTCGAAGTGATGACAATGAGGGCAATAGAAGTCGGCAAACTCCATCAACTTCACCTTGCCGGGCGTATGTGTGGACACCTCGCCCGTCAAGATTTCGAATTTTCCATTCAAATTGAGAGGCACGGCTGCGACAGGTGAAACCCATAGGACAGCCACACTCATCACGACCGCACACACCGTCAGCGCCCAGTGCACATACTGTCTGCTCACCATAATATCGACTCCTTTCTGAGATCAACGCGAGAGCTCATTATATCGGATGTGCCGTGAACTTACTTTCTTGTGTTAGACTGTGGCTATGTTGAGATATGCGCTGCTCTCGATCATGGCCTTGCTCATCACGCTCACAGGCTGTGCCTCAATGCAAGAGGCAGAGGACAAACAGACGCTCACCTTTCTTCAAGTCAAAGCAGCACCGGACTCCTTTAAAGGTCAATCGGTGGTCTTCGGCGGCAAAGTCTTGACGGCTCGGCGACAGAAAGACAGCACGAAGATCGAGATCTTGCAGTTGCCTCTCGATCGATCGCTGCGCCCCGGATACGACCTGACCCAGTCACAAGGCCGCTTCATCGCTCTGCAGCGAGAATTCCTCGATCCCGCGACCCTCCCGCCCGGAACCAGAGTCACCGTGACAGGCGAGATCTCCGGCTCCATCACATTACCCTTGGATGAAACGGACTATACCTATCCTGTGATCAACATCACGCGCGTACAAGTGTGGCCCGGATCAGAAGACGCGGCCCCTCGTATCCGCCCCTATATGGGTCCAGGTCCCTACTGGGGACCATATTGGAGCCCCTACTGGCGGCCATGGCCATACTATTGGTAAGCAGGCTGCTGAAAAAGTCCGCCAGCGTCGTTCTCAGCTCGTCGAAATCCTCAACGTACCCCTGAGGGTACGCCTCCGGCTTCGACTCGCCTGCGGCCTTGCTGAACGGCCTTTTTGAGCAGCCTGCGGGATTGCCATCCTGTTGTGCCGCACATGCGTGAACGGTCAAACGCGCTGGACTCGTGTGACAAGCGGGAAAGGCAGAGTGAGTTCATCTGGTTAATCTAGTTCGCCCAAACAAGCCAGAATGAACCAGTCGGTTCGCGCCCGCCTCGCTCGGTCACCGTCCCGACGATCCGACAATACGCTCGACACGATCGTCGCGTCCACCGAGGTTGAGGTACTGGTGATAGTGGGCCAGTGCTTTCGGCAGGTCTTTCCGATGCAACTCATAGAAGACTCCCAAGTTGTACTGCGCTTCGGCATAGTCGGGCTTTAGCCGGACTGCTCGCTCGTAGGACTGCTCAGCCTCATCAAGTTTATCCAGTCCGGTGTAAATCACACCGAGATCCATCTGGGCTTCGGCATACTCCGGTCGGTACCGCAACACTTCGAGCAATTCACGCTCCGCCTCAAGCGGCCGGCCTTGGCTCCGATGAATAAATGCAAGGTTATAGTGGGCCGCCACTAACTCGGGTTCTGCCGCGATGGCCTGGGTATACGAATAGGCGGCTTCCGTGAGATCGTTGTGTTTCTCCGCCATTTTTCCGGCAAGGTACCAGGCATCGGCATTCTTGGGATCGAGCTTGACCAGTCGGCCTACTGTCTCTCGCGCCGCGCGATTGTCTCCCTGCGTCTCATACAGCGATGCGAGATTGTACAGGCCGTCGCGGTGATTTGGATGGACAGCGAGCAGGGACTGATAGGTCTTGGTGGCCGAGGCAAAATCACGACGTTGTTCATACAGTCTGGCTAAGTCGAAATACGAGTCGGCATGGCGCGGATCTGCTTCAATTGCCCGCTTGAGAGTCTGTTCCGCCTCAGCCGGTTTTCCTTGAATCCGGTAGACCTCAGCCAGATCGTTTAGTGCAGCAGGGTATGTCGGCTTCAGTTTGAGCGCCTGAGTGAAGGCATCGACCGCCTGCGCCGGCTTCTTCTCTTTGAAATAGATCATGCCCAACAGATGGTGCGCTTCAGCTGAGGAGGGATTCGATTCGACGGCTTTCTTCGCAGCCTCGGATGCCGCGGCAAGATCGCCTTTCTTCAGCAGTGCAGCGCCTCGCTCGTAGTGCGTCTGCGCAACATCCGATTGCTCAGCCGCTGCCAGGATCGAGACGAGAGGAGAAATTACGGCCAGGCAGAAGGCGAACAACACGATAGCGCTATGCCAGAGGAGGCGATTCATGATCAGCCGACGCCTTTCCGTACCAATAACAGTCCCGCAAACTATAGACGGCGGCAATCATGAAATCAACGACGCACGGATTAGCCTGAAATCGAATCGCGCAGAAACGTTGGCAGGGCGAGCAGCCGACTCGACGAGATGGGAACAATCATTAACGGCGAGGGATGAGATGTGTGCATTGCAAGACCCGACCCTTCAAGCCGTTCTTCCAGTTCTTCACAGCAAGGGGTCGCCGTTGTTGTTTCCCTTGCACCGTTGTTCGTATCCTTCCTATAATGCGCACTCCTGCGAGGTTTTTAAGATGGGTACTGTGAATTACAAACTCTTCGTTGGGCTCCTGCTTCTGGTATCGTCGGTAAGTTGTGTGCACTCCGTTCGGCTCGTCACAATACACCCGAACTGCCCGCCAATACCGGAGACCACATTTGAAAAGGTGGGGTTGGATGTAACGGCAGGTGCCTTGCAGTTTGGGAAGTTGGTAACTGTGGGCGAATTGATGATTAAGTCAGACCCTCAAATCATCTCTGGAATAAGTCAAAGTGTCAGAGACGACCAAACAACGGATGCTCTCATATGTGCTGCAAAGGAAAGGGGTGAACTGAAAACCCCGGAGCAAATTGACCATGCTTGGAAAGTGGCGCGGTTTTTCAGAGCACCTCCGACATCGGATAAGACGATAGAGTTTTTCAAAAACAACCCCTTCCCTAGTACGACCGCCGCAGTTCAGAGCCCCAAGTCCCCTTTGAAAGAAGGCGTCTCAGCTGATGCTGTCCGCCAGAGTCTCATTCAGTTTATCGAAGAAGCAAATCCTCTTCTGAATGAACTCGACAAATCACCCACGAATGTTTCCGAAGACTCCAAGCGCAGTGTAAATAGGTGGTATGCACAGGTTAAAACATTTCTGGAAGACAACTTCTCCGACCCCACCTATGTCCACCGATTTAAGAACTTAGCAGATGTGCCCCTTCCAGGTCCTCCGGTTTCGGTTCAGCGCTTTAATGATGAGTACCTAGGATTTAGAGGGGGCGTAGTAAGCCGACAAGTTAGGCTCAATCAGTTTCTCGACAAGCTGCCGTAGGGTCAACCTTCTACGGCCTCCGCCGATCTCTCACCTCTGCCGCAAACCGGCGCATGATCGTATCAAACTGAGGCACAACTTCAGGGGAACTGGGTTAAGAACTTCGTCACTCTAGCCTATCTTCCGCAGTTAAAAAGCTTGAACCTAGAAACGGCAGTTGAAGCTCACATCCAACCGCAAAGTATGGAGCTAAAATGTTTTCCCACTGCTCGCAGTTCATCAAAATGGTGTATTCATAAATGGCGTCAAATGGTTGAGATATATTGTGATTGCTCGTTTTCGATTACCTCAACTGCCGTTTTTTAGGTTCAATGGTCTGGACAGCTATGGCCAAGGGAGAGCACTCTCGCAGGGCGCTCAAAAAGGCCGTTCAGCAAGGCCGCAGGCGAGTCGAATCCTGAGGCGTTGCATTTCTCACCCGCCCACCCCAAGCTGCCACGACAGCTTGTTCTCCACTCGGGGTACGTTGAGGATTTCGACGAGCCGAGAACAAAGCTGGCGGACTTTTTCAGCGTACTGCAAGGAGCCTGTCCGACATTGCCTTCGTGACGAGGCGAAGGAGGCGCGGCCAGATGCGAGGCCGCAGGCCCGGAAAAACCGGAGGCGTATTCGCTGGAATACGTTGAGGATTTTTTCGGGCTGAGAACGACGCAGATGGGTGCAGATCATTCGCCGCAGTAGAACGGTCTATGTCAGACAGGCTCCTAGGAGCGTCGGTTGGAACCTGTGATCGCCTGCTTAAACACCGTGCGGAGGCCGAAGTAGGCCACGGAGTCTTTGAGGTTGGAATAGAGCCGCTTGAAAGCTCCCATGTCTGGGTTGGTGACGTATTCCATGGTGAGGGCGATTCGTTCTTCCCCTTCACCGAGTGGCGTCACCGAATGCCATAGCTTATCTCCATTGAAAATGACGAGATCGCCTGGTTGAGTGATCAGTTCAAGATGCTTGGGCTGTTTCACTGGGTCGTCCTTGAATAGCTCGCAGACCAGTTTGCATTGCGTCGACTTATCGACGAGCCCCATCAGAATGGTATAGCGAGCCCCCTTGTAGTAGGACGTGTCGTAATGAAACCCGATGTGGTCCCCCGGCTCCGTATAATAGTAGAGCGCACAGGAGTGAGGATCGTTCTCCGGGCAGAGACTCAACTTGGCCCGCGTTAGACGGCTCAAGAATTCGATGAAGGCCGCTGATCGGTACAAGTCGAGAAAGCGCGGAGCCTTTTCCATCACCGTGTAGTAGCTCACACTCCCGCCTTTTTTGTGGCCGGGAATGTAGTTGCGATTCAGCAGGCTCTTCACCCCTTGCGCCTGAGGCACGAGATGCTCTTCGACCACCGATCGAGGAAGAAACTGTGGGATAAACAGGAATTCGTTCTGGTCCCAATACTCCTGCGAGACTCGATCGAGATCCAGCCGCTTGACTGCGTCATCCACCGTGTCAACAAAGGAACTGGCTATTGACTGATTCATAGACTCACCAACTCCTCAATTCGCTCAGTGCGCATGCTTGAACAAGTTCCCGTTGCACTCATTGGGGGACGCTGAACACTGGAGCCTTCACCACTTCCACCCCCTCCGGCAACTTCAAATTGAACACTGCGTCGCCGAGACCGACATTCGATTGAAGCGACGAAAATTCAAAGCTCGCGACATTGCCGCTGATCTCGTGGAGAGAGATCGTGCGAATGAAGTAGGTCTTGGGAAATACTTCGAGCACAATGCGCTGCAACGATCTCCCCGCCTCACCTTCACGAGACTTCGGCAGGAGCGTGAGTAACCGGATTCCTCCCACGCCACGCCCCTTTCCCGGCGTCGGTTGAATGTCGAACGACTCATCCAGCCTGGCCGCCCCCAGCAACAATTCCAACGGAGCCTTGGAAGCCGCCATTTGTGTGAGCTTCCCGACCAGCACTTGTTTATGCTCCGGCACATACACTTTGACATCGTCCCGATTGACATAGATGTCCTCGACTGAAGGATCGAGATAATTCCACCGTAACTGGCCAGGCTTTTTGATATAGACCTTCCCCGATGACGTGATGGCCCGCTCAAATCCCTCGATCATGGTCTTCTGCGAAAAGTCTGCCTGGAGATCTTTTGTTTTCTCATACCGAGCCTGAAGCTGCTTGACCACCTCCCGCACTTCCGTCAATGCATTCTCATCAAACTCTTCAGCAGCGAGGAACGGCGTTGGCAAGAGAGCCCACGTACAAGTTAACGCAAGCCCCGCCCTCACCAGACCAGATGGAACAGAACATGCCCGATTCAATTTTCTTACCATACTAATCACGCGGGGAGTGGCCAAGGCTGCCCTTTACTGCGCGCATCGAACGAGCACAGTTTCACCGTGCGCGTTCTGCGAGCAAGAAGGGCACCTGGCCGCGCCCTCCCCATCCTTCGGAGACCGCGCGTTGCGCGAGCACAGAAGATCATCAGGCTCCATCCCCTTCCCCTATTCCCACCGGCCCTCGCCGCCCCACGACCTCTCTCCGTCCATCGCGGCCGGCCGCACCCACAATGCCGTCCGCCTCCATTTGCTCGATCATCCGAGCCGCCCGAGGATAACCCACCCGCAGCCGGCGCTGAATCAGCGATGCAGAAGCTGAACCGGTAGACAATACCAACTCTTTGGCTCGTTCGTATACTTCTCCCAGCCCCTCTTCTTCTTTCGCCCCTTCCTGTTTCAGCGCAATCTGCAACTCCTGATTGTAGGCAGGCTTGGCTTGATCCTTCACAAACTCGACCACGCGGCGGATATCGTCATCCGACACAAACGATCCATGTAGCCGCATGACGCGTCCGGTCCCCGACGCCATATAAAGCATATCCCCACGACCGAGGAGCGCCTCCGCGCCGTTCGCATCCAAAATGGTGCGCGAATCGGTCTTGGACGATACTTGAAACGCAATGCGGGCCGGGAAATTGGCTTTGATCAAACCAGTCAACACATCGACCGATGGGCGCTGTGTCGCCAGCACAAGATGGATGCCCGATGCGCGGGCCATCTGCGCCAAGCGCGCGATCTTGTCTTCCACTTCTTTCGGCGCGACCATCATCAAGTCCGCCAACTCATCGATCATCACGACGATATAGGGCAAGGGTTCCGGCGGAGTCGGCGGCGGTGTGAACGATCCGGGGCTGCCGTCCGGAACCACAGTCTCTCCGGCAGAGAGCCGTTCCTCTTCCGATAGAAACTGGATGGGCAATTCCGGCTGGTCCAACTTGGCCGGCGATTCCACTTCCATCACACCCTGCGCGCCGGCAACTTTTCGATTGTACGTATCGATGTTTCGCACCCCTGCTTCAGCCAGTAATTTGTAGCGCCGCTCCATTTCTGCCACCACCCAACCGAGCCCCCGCGCCGCCGACTTGGGATCGGTAATGACCGGTCGTAATAGGTGGGGAATGCCGTCGTACGTTTGAAATTCGAGCATCTTGGGATCGATCAGGAGGAGCTTGACCTCATCGGGTCTCGCCGAGAACAACAGACTCAGGAGCATTGTATTGAGGCTGACGCTTTTCCCCGCCCCTGTGGCGCCGGCGACCAGCAAATGCGGCATCGTTTTCAAATCGGCGACGGTGGGGGTTCCGAAAATGTCTTTTCCCAAGGCCAAGCTCAGCTTCGATCTGGCGCGTGAAAAGGCCTCGCTCGTCATCACTTCCTTCATCGACACCGTCTCACGATAGAGATTCGGCACTTCAATCCCCACCACCGATTTCCCGGGAATCGGCGCAACGATCCGGAGGCTGATTGCCTTGAGCGCCAACGCCAAGTCATCGGCAAGATTCACGATGCGCGCGACCTTGGTCCCAGGAGCCGGCTCGAACTCATACATCGTCACGACCGGTCCAGGGCGAACTTCGGTCACTTTCCCGGCTATGCCAAAACTGAGGAGAGCCCGGGTCAGCACATCGGATTGCGCCTTGATTTCTTCTTCCGTGACACGCCCGAGCGGGCCTGACGGTTCGCTCAAGAGGAGGGCGGGGTCCGGCAACACATAATCCCCAGCCTTCGCCTGAGGGGTGATGAGCTGCATATCCAACTCGGTTTCAACCGGCTCAGCTGGATCGACAGCCGGTTGCCGTGACGGTTGAATGACCGGCCAATCCAATTCCGGCTCCGCGACCGCTTCAGGGAGCGCCTCTTCAATGACCGCGCGAATGGCTGTGGCAGATTTCTGTTTGACTCTCCGTGGAGACTCAGGAACCTCTTCCGCTGCCGATCGTTCAGGAGCCAACGCGCGAGCCCGATTGAACATCCAACTTCCCCAACCAGGAATCCGCCGGGCAATCTCAGCTAGAGAGAAGGGCGCCGTGAAGAGGAGCGAGACCAGTAATCCCGCCACGATCAGAATATGCGCGCCGGTGCTCGCAAAATAGGCTCGTAGACTGTCGGCCAATACTTGTCCGAAGAAGCCTCCCGCCATCCCTCGATAGATCAGGCCACTGGAGGCGGTCGGCACCGCCGTGATTTCGAGATGGAACAAACCGCTGAGGAACAGCAACGCCGCCAGCGATGCGCCGGCGTTCCGCAGGCGGATCGACAAGTCGCTCTGCGTGAAACAACGGACACCCAAGAAGCCGAGGAGAATGGGAAACAGGTAGGCAGCCCCGCCGATCGACCAGAATAGGGTGGACGCGAAGAACGCGCCGACCGACCCGATAAGATTTCTCGACGGAGGTGTGGCCGCTGTCCCAGCCTTGAGTTCTCCTGGAACAAAAGACACGAGACTGAGAAGCGTCAAGAGCGCCAACGCGATCAAGACGACTCCGATCACTTCTCGTTTGATATGTGAAGAGGGAGAAGCGGCGCCGCGGGCCTCGCCCCGCTTGGCCGAAGTGGTGACAGCCATGATCGCGATGCTAGCACAGGGAATCGGTCATTTCAAACGAAGAGGAGGGGATGGAGCCTGATGATCTTCTGTGCTCGCGCAACGCGCGGTCGCGGACTCCCCTCGTTGAACGCGCGCAGTGGAAGATCAATCAGACTCCATCCCCGAAGAAACAACGAGCGAGCTTGGAGGGGCATTCTATAAGCTCATTCGACGGGCGCCGTCTCAACCGAGCGCGCGCACGAGCCGGAGGAAGTCTTCCACCGACAACGTCTCTGCCCGGCGAGTCGGAGCAATATCCAATTGCTTCAATCTCTCGGCAACAGAAGAAAGTTCATACCCTTCGTCTCGCAGGGAATTCACCAGCGTTTTTCTTCGATGCGCAAAGGCCGCCTTGACAAGCGCGCGAAACGCGACTTCTTCCTGCCGGCTGAGCCTCGTGCGTTCTTTCGTGCGCAGCAAGACTACCGCCGAGGCCACTTCCGGTCTGGGGCGAAAACACTGTGCTGAGACACGAAACGATTTCGTGATGTCAGCGGCGTACTGTGCCATCACCGACAGCACACCATAGTCCGATCCGCCAGGCTGTGCCACCAGCCGATCGGCCACTTCGTCCTGCAACATGAGCACCATGCGAGGGAACCGGTCCCGCTGATCGAGTAGCCGAAAGAGCAGCGGGGTTGAAATGTAGTAGGGCAGATTGGCTACGACGACCGTTCCCATCGGCAGATTCTCGACCGGATAGGCCAGGGCGTCTTCACAGACCAACTCCACATTCGAAAGCTCCGTCTGCCTGGTTTCGAGATAGGCATGAAGCTGTGGATCCACTTCGACCGCTGTGACATGGCCAGCGGAATGGGAAAGCGCCTCTGTCAAGATGCCACGGCCAGGACCAATCTCTAATACACGGTCGCTGGATTTCAACTCCGCCAATGCAACAATTTTGCGCACGATGTTGGGATCGATCAGGAAATTTTGGCCGAGTCGTTTATTCGGCGGAGGCAAGTCAAGTATCGACACCGGTCAATTCCCGCTGGAAGGAGGGGGGGCGGTTTGCGTCAGTCGTTTCGCCAGATCCTGAAGCGGAACTTTGAAATAATCGACGAGATCGGTAAACTCATCGACCAGATCATTGGTAAAAGAAGGCCCCGGTTGTAGCGCAGCGAACCGTTGTCCTTCCTTCTGGCCTAGGGATTCCGTAATGAGCGCCGTCGTCCTGGCCTTCCACTTGGCCACTCGTTCTGCTCCGGCAACAGTGTTGAGCGTCTCCATGGTCTCTTGGAAAATCTGGTCGAGTTCCTTCAACTGCTTCTGAAGCATGGCAAGCGCCGAGCCTGATTGGTTGATCATCGCTGAACTCCTGTTAGTTGCCCAGTTTGTTTGGTTTATTTGGTTTGTTTGGTTGGTCTCGTTGGAATTTCACTCAACTAAATAAACCAAACAAACAAAACAAACCTTTCACCGCCTCTTGACTAGCTTGGCAGCCAGCGTGATCGCCTCAATCAGACTGCCAGGGTCTGCAATGCCCTTCCCCACGATATCGAACGCGGTCCCGTGATCGACCGATGTGCGAATGATCGGCAACCCCACTGTCAGATTCACGCAGGTTCCGAACGCGACAAGCTTTAAGGGGATGAGCCCCTGATCGTGGTACAAAGCCACCACCGCGTCGTAGTCACCCCTCGCGGCCTTCCCAAATAGCGTATCAGCCGGCAAGGGATCGCTGGCGCGAATGCCCTGAGCCTGCGCCGCGCGAGCCGCCGGGAGAATAACTCGTGTCTCTTCATCCCCAAACAATCCATGCTCTCCGGCATGAGGGTTCAATGCGGCGACGCCGACTCTCGGCTTCTTGATTCCGAACAGATTCTTCAACGCCAGATGAGCCAGTCTGATGGCTTTTTCAATCTTGGCCTGGGTGAGGAGTGACGGCAAATCTTTGATCGCAACATGAGTCGTCACAAACATGATGCGGAGCGGTCCGCCGATAATCATCATGCCGGATTCTTGTGTCTTGGTTAGGTCTGCCAGCAGCTCCGTATGACCAGGAAAATGACAGCCGGCCATGTTGATCGCTTCTTTGTTGATCGGCGCAGTGACGATCCCGTCGACACAGCCCAGCTGCGCAAGCTCCACGGCTTTCTTGATGAACAACACGGACGCCGCTCCAGTCTCAGGCGCCGCGACTCCACGCGGGAACCGTCCAAGGGGATGATCGAGCGGGTCCAGCACGGCAAGATGTTTCGACCCGGGAGACACCGTCTCATGACCTTCCACACAAATCACGTTGAGCGCGAGCTTCAGGCTCTTGACCGCCTGCTGCATCACTGGGAACGAGCCGATTACGACTGGACGACACAGACGCCGCAATGCCGGTCTTGCCAAGGCCTTTGCTATCACCTCCGGGCCAATCCCCGCCGGATCTCCCATGGTGATTCCGAGAAGAGGTTTGTCTTTTGATCTTGTCATGCTTTTCTTAGTACTCATCACCCATCCCTAATCACTCATCACTTCCTTAGACCCAGTACAGATACACCACATATCCTATATAAAGGATGGCGCTCCCGCTCAGCAACCAAGGTCGCCAGAGAGCACTCCACGCAGCTTGCGCCAGCAAGAATGTACCTGCCACCACGGCGAGCACCATAGTGATCAGTGCCGTCGGCGCCAACGTCCAGTCCGTTCCCAGAAGCCCAATCGAGACCGGGATTGTACCTTGAAAGACAATTGCGCCCGTGACATTCCCTACGGCCAGCCGATCTTTTTTCTTGTAGAGCCAAAGAAAACTGTTCGACATCTCGGGCAACTCGGTTGCCAGTGGCGCGACGAGGAGGGCCAAGATGAGCGGAGAAATCGACAGGGCTCCCGCAATTGTTTCGGCGGCGAGTATAAAGAGATGCGCTCCGAGCGCGAGTCCAGCTAATCCCAGGACTGCTTGAAGACCGATCGGACCAAACGACGGGATTGCAGCCTTTCTCGCAAAGATGAGTGGCTCAAGCCCACCCTCGCCCCCCTCTTCATCAGTCTCACTGAACTTCAGCTTGACATAATAAAGATAGAGCCCCATCAACCCGACGGCCGCGACGGCATGCGCCAGTCGAGACGGGATAAACACGCAGGCCAGCGCGACACTGTAGGCCGCCACAAAGAAGGAGAGATCGCCTCGCACATCACGATAGTTCAAGTGAAAAGAAGCGGTTCGCTTCCCCAATCCTGCATACACCATCAGCAAGATGGCTAAGATGGGGATCACGAGGGTCGTCAGCATGAAGGGCGCGCCGAGGATCGCACCCAACCCGACCTCCGCTTCCGCACGGCTGTCCCCGAAGAAAATGGCAATGACAGGAATCGACGTTTCAGGAAGTGTGGTGCCGATGGCCGCTAATACGCCACCGACCGCGCCCTCAGACAGATTGAATCGCTTGCCCACCCACTCGATGGCGTTCGTGAAGAGCGTGCAGGCGCCCAGCGTCACTGCGACAGATACGAGGAATAGGAGGGTGTAGAGTAGGACCGTCATCCCCGGCCCGTCGGCCGAGAGGTCCGCTGTTTGCTGTATGCGAGGGCTGCGTCTGCGAGTACGTCCTTCACAGGACGGCCCGTTCGTTCGGCGATCTGTTTGCAGTCGAGATATTCGGGAGCCGCCTTGGCCGTTACTTCGTTCACATCAGCGATCTTCATCCGAACAATTCCACCGCGTACCTTCACCGAACTGAACCGCCGAGGAAGAATCTGCCGCATCACTTCACGAATCCGAACTCCCAGCGTGCTCGTGTCCTGAAATAGCACGTCGAGCAGCGGCTCCAACTGCGCCGGAGCCGCAAGACAGGTCAGCACGATGCCAGGCCGTCCACGTTTCATGATGACCGGCGTCAGCGTCACATCGAGCGCGCCACGCGAAAATAACTGTTCCATGACATATTCGTATGTTTGCGGATTCACATCGTCGAGATTGGTTTCAATCTGCAGCACCGTATCCCGTTCCCGCACTCCGCGCGATGGCGTCCGTGCGAGAAACACTCGCAAGGCATTCGGCCAACCTTCGGGATCGGCATCCCCCGCTCCATAGCCGACGGCAGTCGGTGTCATCACCGGCATCGGGCCAAATTCCGATGTCAATGTGCGCAACAATGCCATGCCGGTTGGCGTCGTGAGCTCGCGTGCCGGGCCGGCGCTGTAAATCGGAACTCCCTTCGCCAACATGGCGACCGCCGGGCCAGGCGCGGGCAGGACTCCATGAGCCGATTGCAGCGTCCCCGACCCGACATTGACCGGGGAGGCTGTGACACGTGTCACACCCAATAGATCGCAACAGATCAGCCCACCCACGATATCGACAAACGAATCTAAAACTCCTACTTCATGGAAATGGACATGATCTTTCGCCACGCGATGAGCATGCCCCTCCGCGTCGGCCAATCGATCGAACACCGACCGGCTTTGCTGCTTGATCGTATCGGGGATTCGACTCGTGGAGAGAATGGTATGGATACGATGAAGCGAAAGCGGCTTGCGCAATCCTGACGTGATGACCACGTCCACTTTCGTGGCGTGAATCGCCCCTCGCTGTACCCGCCGCTTGCGTAACGTAACCCCTGAAAGCTTGAGTCGCTTCAGCCCGCTCACCAGGTCGGGAAACGAGACTCCCACGTCTACCAACGCGCCGAGAATCATGTCGCCGCTGATACCGGAATAACAATCGAAATGGAGATGCGCGCCCACGTACATCCTTTCTCTGCTTCATTGAGGCCGCGCCCATCTTACCCAAGCTGCGCATGAACGGCAATCGGCTAAGAGGCGAGACTCGCGAGACTGGCGGGAAAAGCGCGACTGGCAGAGGCAAGGCTCACACATCACGCGAGTCGCGCCCATCTCGCCAGTTCAAAACGTTGACAGCCTACCGACGCTGTGTTATCCCCAATGGGATCGCTCTCCAATTGTGTGTGTCACATCGACATTCTCGGAACGCGCCAATCCCCTATGACCATCTGCCGGTCCTTGTTCACGCCCCGCTCAAAGTCATCCGAGTCGTCGAGCCGCCGAGCCGCCTGGATTCTACTCTGCGCTTCGCTGTTGCTCTGGACCCCGTCTATCGCCTCAGCAAAATCGAAACACCCACGAGCGCCGCGCCCTGAACCGGAATTGAAGATTCTCGATCTGAAGGTATCTCCCAACCCCTATACCATCTCGTCCGGCTCATTGCAGTTCTCTGCCTCGATCAAGCTGCCCAAAGAGCTGAACGGCGCCACCCTGCTGGAAGTCTCTTCATTCATTACATCCCCGTCGAAGAACTCGCTTCGCTTTCTGACCGCGCGCACCGCACTAGAGCCCCACCAGGCTTCAGCCAACGGCGGTCCCCCTCCGCAAATTTCTGTCGTCCTGACCTGGGATGGGTTAGACCACAAGAAAATCCCTTCTGTGGCAGGACTCCATCAATTTGAAGTGCGCGCCAAGTTGCTGGCGAACGGCGAGAAGGGCCCTAGGACACAGATGGTAGCCTGGCCAAAACGCGGAACGGTGGAAGTGAAATAATGGACAGCTCTCAGCGCTCAGCTCTCAGCTTCACATCCTTATTATTCTTCGGCTTTGCTGACTGCTGAAGGCTGACGGCTGTTTGCTCTCCCAGCACATTTATCCGGTGCGCAAGACAGCCAGCGCCGAAACCGTTGTCGATGTTCATCACGCCAACTCCTGCCGCGCAGGAATTCAACATCGTCAACAAGGCCGCGAGCCCTCCGAAACTTGCGCCGTAGCCCCGGCTCGTCGGCACTGCCACGACCGGGCAGGGAACGAGCCCACCGACTACGCTCGGTAAGGCTCCATCCATCCCTGCCACCACCACCACCACCCGAGCTTGCATCAATCGATGCTGCCGATCCAACAGCCGATGAATGCCGGCGACACCCACGTCATGGAGTGTCTCAACGCGACTCCCCATCACCTCAGCCGTCACTCGCGCTTCCTCCGCAACAGGAATATCCGACGTGCCGGCTGTAATCACCAAGACATGTCCCTGCAATTTCTGTTTGGGGTCGCGGATCGCCACAATACGCGCCTCGTCATGATAGACCGCTCGACGATCGAGCCGTTTAATAACCGTCGCAACCTGGCGAGTCGCGCGCGTCGCCAACAACGGGCGATGATGTTTCAGCAACGCCGTCGCAATCGCGCGAATCTGCGTTGCTGTTTTCCCCTCGCAGAAGATCACCTCGGGAAATCCCTGCCGTAACGATCGGTGATGATCGACCGAAGCAAATTCAAGATCTTCATAGGGCAACGAGCGAAACTGCCCGATCGCCCTTTCCACAGACAGGGAGCCTTCACGCACCTCGGTCAACAGTCGTTCAAGCGCCTCAGGACTCATGGCTGCCCTTTCTCCGGCTTGGCCTCGCGTTCCATCAGATCGGTCACCGCCTTGCGGCAGGACTTTCCTTCGAACAACACCGCATTAATCTCTTGGACGATCGGCATGTCGACACGATGACGTCGCGCAAGGCCTAACGCCGCCTTCGCCGTCCGCACACCTTCGGCCACGGCCTGCATACTTCCGAGGATCGCTTCCAGCCGCTCGCCCTTCCCCAATCGAACACCGACTGAATGATTCCGGCTCAAGGCTCCCGTGCAGGTCAACACCAAGTCGCCGACGCCGGACAGCCCGTAGAACGTTCGCGGATCCGCGCCCATCGCGACGCCCAACCGCACCATCTCCGTAAGTCCCCTCGTAATCAATGCGGCTCGCGCATTATGACCGAGCGCCAATCCATCCACCACGCCGGCAGCGAGCGCCATCACGTTCTTGAGCGCCCCGCCGAGTTGAACACCCAACACATCGCTGTCGGCATACACGCGAAAAGCCGGTGTCATCAAGGCGGCCTGAAATGTCTTGACCAATTCCTCGTTGCTCCCGGCAAGACAGAGCACCGCCGGCTTCCCCGCGCTGACTTCGGTCGCGAAGCTCGGACCGGACAACACCATGACGTCCCGATGCATAGCCGAAGGAAGAATGTCGGCCATGATCTGCGTCATCAAATTCAACGTATCTTCTTCAACCCCCTTCGTCGCACTGACGAACGGGATCGGAACGGAAAGGGACCGGACCAGCTCGCGCAGCACAGGACGCGCCACGTGGGACGGTACCACGAAGAGGAGTCCCTCGCTCCGTTCGGTGAGATCGACCAACGATCCGGTAGCGATGAGCGATGGAGGAAGCGCCACACCGGGTAAAAAAACAGGATTCTCATGTTTCCCGTTGATCGCATCCACGACCTCACGCTCATAAGCCCAGAGCCGAATTTCGAGACCTTTCTCCGCCAGATGTTTTGCCAAGGCCGTGCCCCAAGCCCCGGCTCCAATGATTCCTATGCGATGGATGGGTGACATGATTGAAAAATGATTATGACGGAAGGGGTGGCATCAACAAGGTTTGGAGTCCCGCGGATTATAGAAACGGTTCTTTCACCTGTCAATGAATGAGAGCAGGTCTTTGAAATTTGTCAAGTCACGCCAGGCTCCATGGTCCTGCCTAACGGGCCGGGAGAAAGGAATGGCACATGCCTTGCTCCTTCGACGTACGATTTCACAATTTCCTTCGCCGGTAGGCACTGAGCGAATAACATGAAACAGGCATTGTGACAGGTGAAAGTGAGGGGGATGGCAATGAAAACAACACAAATGGCACGACACTTTGTGATGACGGGACTACTGGCGCTGTTGATCCCGATTGTTCTCTCTACGCCTCAGGCGTATGCAGAAACCTACGTGGCGGGGCAGTTTGGAATGACTTTCCCCCAAGACCTAACGGATGGCGACGTCACACAGCACGGCTTCGGAAATTTCACTGTCGGAGATCAACCGCTGAAAAACTCTCTTATGCTCGGCGCCAAACTTGGCCATTACTTTTCGCGAGCCAAATGGATTGGAATCGAATCGGGGCTTTCTTTCGCCAACCCCCATATCAAACAAGGTACCGTAACACTTTCAAATAACATAGGCTCCGCTTCAGGCATATTCCCAGGTGTTCATAATCGTATGATCATCTGGGATGTCGCTACCTTGATGTTTCGCTATCCGGGTTATCGCCTACAGCCCTATGTCGGAATCGGTCCTGCGCTATTCCTAGCGAAAGCGAGTGGCAGTGATGATTTGCCAGGACAATCAGCCACAGCTATTGGGTTGAACGCTGAAATTGGAGCCCGCTATTACATCACTCGTAGCTGGGCTCTGTTTGGAGAAGGGCAATATCACCGTGCTCGGTTAGGCTATACATCGAATGACGACAACGCAGCGGCAGACCCGTTTGGATTTCGCGCGACCTACAGTGCGCTTAC
>CXWL01009835.1_pt1 | contig 36967 bp, 35 predicted proteins | sample 590931 | NCBI WGS metagenome assembly CXWL01 (sample SAMEA3498368, study PRJEB10139) | groundwater metagenome | biome: water well; material: biofilm material | place: Germany | collected 2015-04-27 | reverse complement strand
GTCTACGGGCACGAGTGGTTGCCGAACTGACCACGACCTTCGCCAGCCACTACACCGACGAGGTCTCGCTCGCCGGGGCGCTGCACCTCGATGCGATCACGGCCTACGCCCGCCAGGCAACTGGCCAGAAGTTCCTCATCCGCCCAGCGCAGGGCTAGTTCGGGGCCAGTTCAGGGCTGGTTTGGGGCCAGTTCCTGCCGAGCCGCGGATCTGGGCCGAATTCGTCTCGTTCGCCGAAACTTCATCGGCCCAGATCGGGTGAGGGCGGGTAGACGGAGAACCGCGGAGAACCGCGGAGAACCCACACCCACCCGACGTCAATGCTGATGTCAATGCCATTGACAACTGCGGGGATGACCGGCACCATGTCCGGCGTGAACGACATGAACCGCCGCCGCGAGCTCGTCGACCGGGTGAGGGCCTTGGGGCCCGAGATCGAACGCCGCGCCGTGATCCACGACAGGGAGGCGAGCTTCCCCCACGAGAACTTCGCCGACTTCCGAGCCAACGGCCTGCTCTCGGTGTGCGTGCCGGAGCGCTTCGGGGGAGGGGGCGCCAGCTACGCCGACTACGTGCGGGTGAGCGAAGAGGTCGGCCGTCACTGCGGAGCGACGGCACTTACGTTCAACATGCACAACGCCACGATGCTGTGGTGCGGTGAGGTCGCCGACCTGCTCGACATGTCGCCCGCCGATCGTGAGCTGCACGAGGAGATCCGCACCGCGATGTATCGCGGCGTGGTGGATGACGGGCTGATCCACAGCCAGCCGTTCTCGGAAGGGATCGCTCCCGGTGCCACGACTGGTGTGGCGACGCGCGCGGTTCCGGTCGAAGGCGGATGGCTCGTGACGGGTCGGAAGATCTTCGCGTCGCTTTCGGGTGCGGCCGACTTCTACAACGTCACGTGCCAGAGCCCGGGCGAGGACGACATCCGGTTGCTCGGCGTGCCGGCCAAGGCCGATGGTGTGTCGATCGTCGACGACTGGGATCCACTCGGGATGCGTGGCACCGTGTCGCGCACCCTGCTGATGAACGACGTGTTCGTGCCGCACACCAACGAGTGGATGCCGCCCGGTGCCTACAACCAAGCCGCATTGCGCTATCCCTGGTTGTTCCTGTCGCTGTGCCCGTCATACCTCGGATTGACCGGCGGCATCCTCGACACCGCCGCCGCGTACCTCCGCGGTGAGTTGCCGGGGCAGGTCACCGGCGCCCGTCGCGACCACCCGATCAAGCAGTACGGGTGGGCGCAGATGCAGCTCCGCTACGAGCAGTCGCGGGCCTTGTTGTACCGGGCCATCGACGAAGCCGTCATCGACCCCTCCGAAGCGCAGCTCGCAACCGGATGGGCCGCCGCGGTCACCGTGATGGAGCATGCCGCCGAGGTCGCCTCCACGGCGATCCGCGTCTGTGGGGGCCAATCGATGCAGAAGAACCTGCCCCTCGAGCGCATGTACCGCGATGCCCGGCTCGGCTCCACGATGCTGCCGTGGAGCGCGGAGGTGTGCATGGAACNNGAGGTGTGCATGGAACGGCTCGGCCGCTCCCGCCTCTACACGGAGGGTTGAACCGACGTGACCCGCACCAGGCTGTCGCCCGAGGTCGTGCTCGATGCGTGCGTGGAGCTGATCGGCCGCGAGGGCGAACACCTCACGCTCGGCCGCCTCGGTGAGCATCTCGGGGTCGACCCGACCGCCGTCTACCGTCATTTCCGCGACAAGGACGAGCTGATGCGAGCAGTCGGCGACCGGATCCTGTCGGCGGTGACGGTCGAGCTTCCGGGGCAGGGATCCGACTGGCGCACGCTGGTGGTTGAGATCTGCGTGCGGCTGCGCGCCGTGCACATGGAGCACCCCACGATCGCCGCGCTGGCCCGCCGCGGCCCGCCGCTGAACCGCAACGAGTTCGATCTGACCGAACAGGTGCTCACCGCCCTCGCCGGTGCAGGCCTTGCGCCGTCGGAGGCGGCGCTCGCCTATCACGCGCTGATCGAGCTCACCGTCGGCTCAGCGGCGCTCGACGCGGCGGTGTCGGCCGTCGAGCAGAACCAGCGGGCTCGCGAGTACCGGCGCTGGCAGGACACCTACCGGGCTCTCGATCCGGCCGAGCATCCCCGCGTCGTGGCCCATGCCGACCATCTCTACTCGGGTACCGCCGACGAGCGGTTCCGCTACGCGCTCGACCGCTTGCTCGACGGAATCGTCGCCGGGTCAGCCCAACGGGAATAGCCCGCGAGGCAGCGCTCAGCCCAGGACGGAACGCAACGCGTCGAGCCGCGCCGGCACCGCCCGGTACCAAACCCACAGGCCGCGCTTGTCGCGCTCGACGAGGCCGGCGTCGACGAGGATCTTCATGTGGTGGCTGACCGTCGGCTGCGATCGGCCGGACGGCCCCACCAGATCGCAGGCGCAGATCTCGCTGGTCGACGACGTGATCAACGACAGCAGCCGCAGGCGGATCGGATCTGCGAGCGCGGCGAACGAGCGGGCCAGCACCTCGGCCTGATCCTCGTCGAGTGCGTCGCGGCGAACGGGGGAGCAGCAGGCGATCGGGTCGAGCGTGATGGACTTGCGGACGGCCACGTCGAAACAATATCGAAGATCATCGAAGAAATCCATTGACGATCGTCGATTCATCCGCCAGACTCATCACATCGACACACATCGATGTGATGTGCGCTCGCTCATCGGAGGAAGTTCACATGTCACGTGTCCAGCTAGCACTCAACGTCGGCGACCTCGACGCCTCGATCGAGTTCTACACCAAGCTGTTCAACACCCCACCGGCCAAGGTCCGCGAGAACTACGCCAACTTCGCCATCGCCGAGCCACCGCTGAAGCTCGTCCTCATCGCCGGCCAGGGCGAGCCGGGTTCGCTGAACCACGTCGGTGTCGAGGTCTCCACGACCGACGAGGTCGTTGCCGCTACCCAGCGGATGCGGGCCGAAGGCGCTGCGTGCGAGGTGCAGGAGTCCACCACCTGTTGCTTCGCCGTTCAGGACAAGGTCTGGGTCTCCGGCCCGGAGATCGCCTGGGAGATCTACACCGTTCTCGCCGACGCACCCGTGATGCATCCGGTCGAGGACGAGTGCTGCGTCACACCGTCGGCAACCGAGCCGGTAGCGGTCGGCGCCGAGGCATCGCCGCGCTGCTGCTGAACGAGCCGACTCGTCAAGCCCCGTACTCGTGCTCGGCAGCCGGGTAGGTGCCGTTGTCGACATCGTCGCGGAAGGCGACAGCGGCGTCGAGGAGCGTCTGGCCGATGTTGGCGTACTGCTTCACGAACTTGGGGATCCTTCCGGTGGTGAAGCCGGCCCAGTCGGTCCAGACCAGCAACTGACCGTCGCAGTGCGGGCCGGCGCCCACGCTGATGGTGGGGATCGACAGCTCGGCCGTCACCTGCCCAGCCACCGCCGATGGCACCATCTCCAGCACCACGGCGAAGGCCCCGGCCTCCTCCACGGCCCGCGCGTCGTCGAGGAGGCATGCAGCATCGGCACCGCGGCCTTGGATGACGTGCCCTCCGAGACCGTGCTCGCTCTGCGGCGTGTAGCCGATGTGCGCCATCACCGGGATGCCCGATCGCACGATCCGGCGGATCTGCTTCGCGCTGCGGCGCCCGCCCTCGAGCTTCACCGCGTGCACCTCGGTCTCCTTCATGAATCGCAAGGCGGTGTGCAACGCCTCGGTAGGGCCGGCCTCGTACGAACCGAACGGCATGTCGGCCACCACGAGCGCCCGTTTGGCAGCTCGGGCGACGGCCCGACACAACGGGATCAACTCGTCGATCGTGACCGGCAGCGTGGTGTCGTACCCGAACACGGCGTTGCCGGCCGAGTCGCCCACCAGCAGGAAATCGATGCCGGCGCTGTCGAACAACGCAGCCGACAGGCAGTCGTAGCTCGTCAGCCCCGTGATCTTGATGCCCTGTTCCTTGGCCCGGGCGAAGTGGCGGGTGCGAACCCGCTTCAGCCCGCTGTCGGCATCGGAGGTGGAGCCGTACGGCGTCGGTTCGTCGGTCACCCGGTCACCCTAGACCGGGTACCACGCACGCTCCGCTTCGCCAGCCCCGCGTGCTTGGACACGGGCGTGGCGGTTCGTCGACGAACGTCATGACTTCGAATAGTGTCGGCGACGATGCGTCCGCCTTCGGGGCCAACTGCCCACGTCGACCACTTCGTCTCGGATCGCCTCCCGGGCTCGGCGATCGCGCCCGAGGTGCTGTGGGATGCGGAGCTGCTGCCCTACCCGGACCGGTTGAACTGCGGCGCCGAGCTGCTCGACGAACAGGTTGCCGCAGGTCGGGGAGATCGACCGTGCCTCATCGATGCAGCCGGCACGGTGCTGACCTACGCCGACGTGCTCGAACGCGCCAACCGCCTCGCCTCCGTGCTGACCGACGGGCACGGACTGGTGCCCGGCAACCGTGTGCTGCTGCGGGGACCGAACTGCCCGTGGCTGGCGGTGTGCTGGCTCGCCGTGCAGAAGGCGGGGCTGGTCGCGGTGGCGACGATGCCATTGCTCCGAGCCGGTGAGCTGGCGGCGGTCATCGAACGAGGTCAGGTGAACCTCGCCCTGTGCGACAGCCGGTACCTCGACGAACTGCTCGCCGTGGCGACTACCACGACCACTGCGGCGATGCCGGCCGGGGTCGCGGTGGTCGCCTTCGGCCCGGGGACCGAGCTGGAATCGGCGATGGATGCCGCGACGGGCCGGTTCACGAACTGCGACACGGCCGCCGACGATCCGTGCCTGATCGCGTTCACATCCGGTACCACGGGGCAGCCGAAGGGATGCGTCCACCTCCATCGCGACGTGCTCGCCATCGCCGACACGTTCAGCGCGCACTACATCTGCCCGACGGAGGACGACGTCTTCATCGGCAGCCCGCCCCTTGCGTTCACGTTCGGGCTCGGCGGGCTCGTCGTCTTCCCGCTTCGCGCCGGCGCGTCGGCGGTGCTGCTCGAAGCAGCTTCGCCGCCGCTGCTCGCCGAGGCGATCGAGCGCCATCGTGCCACCGTGGTGCTCACCGCTCCGACTGCTTACCGGGCGATGCTCGACCGCGTCGCCGGCCTCGACCTGTCGTCGCTGCGCGTCGCCGTCTCGGCCGGGGAGCCGTTGCCGCGCGGCACGCGGCAGCGGTTCCAAGACGCGACCGGGCTGCGGCTGGTCGATGGCCTGGGCGCCACCGAGATGTTGCACGTGTTCATCGCAGCAAAGGGCGACGACATCCGCGAGGGCGCCATCGGCACCGCCGTGCCCGGCTTCGTGGTTACCGTCATCGACGAGGCCGGCAGCGAGCTGCCGCCGGGTGCGATCGGTCGGCTGGCGGTGAAGGGTCCCACGGGCTGCAGGTACCTCGACGACGCGAGACAGACGAACTACGTCCAGCGCGGATGGAACCTCCCCGGCGACAGCGTGCTGCGCGACGAGGACGGCTACATCTGGTACCAGGCGAGGGCCGACGACATGATCATCTCGGCGGGCTACAACATCGCCGGACCCGAGGTGGAGGGCGCACTGCTCACCCATGATGCCGTCGCCGAGTGTGCCTGCGTCGGCGTACCCGACGAGGAGCGCGGCATGTTGGTCAAGGCCTTCGTCGTGCCCCGCGAGGGCGTGGTCGCATCGGCCGAGCTGGCCGCAGAGCTGCAGGCACACGTGAAGGCCACGATCGCCCCGTACAAGTACCCTCGCCTGATCGAGTTCCGGACCGAGCTCCCGAAGACGGCGACGGGCAAGCTGCAACGGTTCAAGCTCCGCGAGGCCGACTGATGTCGCCACCCGAACGACGCACCGCGGTGGTGACAGGTGGCGGCAAGGGCATCGGCCTGGCGTGTGCTCGCGCTCTGTCGGCAGGCGGATTCGAGGTGGTCGTGGTCGGGCGCGACGAGCGGGCGCTGGTGGCCAGCGGGTTCGTTCACAGGGCGTGCGACGTGACCGATGAGGCCGCGGTGCGGCAGTTGTTCGCCTCACTCGATCACGTCGACGTCGTGGTCAACAACGCCGGCACGTCGGTGTCCGCGGCAGTCCACCGCACCAGCCTGGAGGATTGGAACTCGGTGTTCGCCAGCAACGCCACGAGCTCGTTCCTGTGCACGCGGGCCGCGATCGGCCAGATGCGCGAGCGCAACTGGGGGCGGATCGTCAACGTCGCGTCAACCGCGAGCCACGTGGGAACGCCGTACATCGCGGCCTACGCGGCGGCGAAGCACGCCGTGCTCGGCCTCACCCGCGTGGTTGCCTCCGAGCTGGCCGGCACCGGTGTCACGGCCAACGCCGTGTGCCCCACGTTCGTTCGCACCGAGATGACCGATCGAACCATCGCCAACATCGCCGCCCGCACCAACCGCACCGCGGCCGACGCCGAGCGTACGCTGGCATCGGCTTCGGCGCTCGGCCGGTTGCTCGAGCCGGAGGAAGTGGCCGCGGCGGTTGCTTTCCTGTGTACCGAGGATGCGAGGGCGATAAACGGCCAGTCGCTGGTTCTCGACGGAGGAACGATCCAATCATGAAACCGACCGTGCCGTTCCGGGCCTCGAGTCCGTTCACCGCCGAGTGGCGACATTTCAGGGTGGAGGTGGCCGACCGGGTCATGACGATCACCCTCGATCGCCCCGACAAGCTCAACGCGATCACCTTCGACGCCTACGCCGACCTGCGCGACCTGTTCCGCGAGCTGCCGCACGCCGACCTGTGCGATGCCGTGGTGATCACAGGGAGTGGCCGGAGCTTCTGCTCCGGCGGCGACGTGAACGAGATCATCGGGGAGCTGATCGAGATGGACCCGCGCGAGCTGTTGGAGTTCACTCGGATGACGGGCGCGGTGGTGCAGAACATGCGCGAGTGCCCGGTTCCGATCATCGCCGCCGTCAACGGCACGGCCGCCGGCGCGGGAGCAGTACTGGCGATGGCATCGGATTTCCGGGTCGTCACGCCGGGCACCAAGTTCCGCTTCCTGTTCACGAGCGTCGGGTTGTCGGGCGGCGACATGGGCACCTGCCACCTGTTGCCGAAGCTGGTCGGCATGGGACGAGCCACCGAGATCTTGATGTTCGGCGATCCGGTCACCGGCGAGCAGGCCATGGCCATCGGCCTCGCCAACCGCTGCGTCGAACCCGAGCAGCTGATCGAGGCCGCGATGCTCATCGCCCGACGACTCGCCGACGGCCCCGCGTTCGCCTACCAGACCACCAAGGTGCTGCTCACCAAGGAGGCCGACATGAGCCTGCAGGCAGCGCTCGAGCTCGAGGCGATGACCCAGGCGCACCTGATGCAGACCGCCGACCACGCCGAGTTCCACCGGGCCTTCAACGCCGGCGAGAAGCCGAACTGGAGCCGACGGTGAGCGACGACGGACCCGCCACACCACACCAGCTGGTCAACCCGCCCGGAATGGCCACGGCTCGTGGTTTCTCTCACGCCGTGGTCGCCACGGGTGGCCGCACCGTCTATCTCGCCGGCCAGGTGGCCATGGACGTCGACGGGGTGGTGGTCGGCGACGGCCTCGCCGCACAGTTCGACGTGGCACTGGGCAACGTCGTCGCCGCGCTGACCGCGGCGGGCGGTCGCCCCGAGCACCTCGTCTCGCTGGTGATGTACGCCACGGATGTAGCCGGCTACCGGTCGTCGTTGCGCGAGGTGGGGGCCGCCTATCGCAAGCACGTGGGCCACCACTACCCGGCGATGGCGCTCGTGGGTGTGTCCGAGCTCGTCGAGCCGGCGGCGCTGATCGAGATAGTCGGCACCGCGGTGATCCCCGACGAGTAGGCCGGCTGCGCCCAGGGTGCCACCCACCCCCGCCCGAGCCGCGTGCCGCGTCCTAGCATCGTGGCCATAGCTCGTGCCACGGAATCACCCCGCAACCTGATCATCACCATCTACGGCGCGTTCGTGCGCGATCTCGGCGGATCGGTCACGGTGGCCGCTCTGGTGCGCCTGCTCGGCGAGCTCGGCATCGACGGCGCGGCTTCGCGTTCGGCGATCAACCGCCTCAAGCAACAGCACCTCCTCGAGCGCGATGAGCGGCACGGCCGGCCGGGCTACGTGGCGTCGGCTTCGTTGATCGAGCTGCTGCGTGACGGCGATGAGCGGATCTTCGGCAGCACGCACGGTGCGGAGCTCACCGATGGGTGGCTGATCGTGGTGTTCACCGTGCCGGAGTCAGAGCGCGATCAGCGGCACCTGCTGCGCACTCGACTGCACGCACTCGGTTGCGCGCCGATGAGCCCTGGAGTGTGGATCGCCCCCCGGCGGACGGAGGGCGACGTGCGTCGCATGCTCGTCGGTCTCTCGCTCGATCGCTACGTGTCGATGTTCGTCGGCGACTACGTGGGGTTCGCCGAGCTTGACCGGCTTGCCGAGGCGTGGGATGTCGCCCCGTTGCGTCGCAACTACCAACGGTTCATCACTAGGCACCGGCGCGCCGCGGCACGGGGCGTCCGGTCCCCGGCGGCAGCTTTCAGCCAGTACGTGCCGCTACTCGACGGGTGGCGTCATCTGGTGTTCGAAGATCCCGGGCTTCCCGACGCGCTCACGCCGCATGCCGAGCTGCGCCGCGAGGCCTTCGAGCTGTTCGGCGCTGCAGCACAGGCGCTGGCCGGGTCGGCGCGCCAGCACGTGGTCGAGACGATCGCCGTAGGACGCGGCTGATCACAGCGGGCCGGCGACCGCGGTCTGCTCGCGGCGCCGGGCGTTGCGCCCGGTGAGGTACTGCGGTGGCCAACGGTGGTCGGTGTAGCCCTGGTCGATCGCCGCGTTCAGCGTCCAGTACGGATCCACGAGGTGAGGCCTGGCGAGCATGCACAGATCGGCGCGACCGGCGAGCACGATCGTGTTCACATCGTCGATGCTCGACACCGCACCAACGGTCATCGTTGGCAGGCCGGCTTCGTGGCGGATGCGATCGGCGAAAGGGGTCTGGTACAGGCGGCCGTACTCCGGTTGCTGGTCGGGATGAACTTGGCCCGTGGACACGTCGATGATGTCGACGCCGACGTCTTTCAGCGCGAGCGCCAACACCACGGCATCGTCGCCACCGAAGCCATCGGGCATCCAGTCGGTGGCAGAGATGCGCACGCTCAACGGCAGGTGCGGCGGCCATGCCTGCCTGACCGCGGCGACCACTTCGAGCGGATAACGCATCCGCCGGTCGAGCGAACCACCGAACTCGTCTGAGCGATGGTTGGTGAGCGGCGACAGGAACGACGACAGCAGGTAGCCGTGAGCGAGGTGCAGTTCGAGCATGTCGAAGTTCGCGGCAGCACCCAGTTCGGCTGCCCGCACGAACTGGCCGAGGACCTCATCCATGTCGTGGCGCGACATCTCGCGTGGCGCCGCGTTGGCCGCTGAGTAGGGGATCGCCGACGGGGCCATCGTGGGCCAGTTGCCGGCGTCGAGCGGCTCGTCGGTACCCTCCCAGGCGACCTTGGTGGATCCCTTGCGGCCGGAGTGGCCGAGCTGCAGGCCGATCTTCGCGTCGGTGTCGTGGTGCACGAACGAGGTGATCCGCTGCCACGCGGCTGCCTGCTCGTCCGACCAGATGCCCGTGCATCCCGGCGTGATCCGGCCTTCGGGCGACACGCACGTCATCTCGGTCATCACGAGTCCGGCGCCGCCGACTGCTCGTGAACCGAGGTGGACGAGGTGCCAGTCGGTGGGCATGCCATCGATCGCGCAGTACTGCGCCATCGGCGCCACCGCCACGCGGTTCGCCAGCACCGTCTCGCGCAGCCGCAACGGGTAGAACATCGGCGGCGTCGCGGGGTCGTTCGGGCGGAGCTCGGCGGGTTGGCTCTGGTGGAACCAGCCGAGGATCTCTGCGGCGAAGCCAGGGTCGCGCACGAACAGGTTGTCGTAGGTGATTCGCTGGCTGCGCGTGAGGAGCTGGAACGCGAACTGCTCCGACGGAAGCCCGATGTAGCGATCGGTGTTCTCGAACCAACGCTGGCTGGTGACGGCGGCGCGCTGGAGGCTCTCCACCTTCGGGCGGCGGTCGGCTTCGTACGCGGCGAGCGCCTTGTCGACGTCGGTCGACGTGTTGAGTGCGTCGGCGAGCGCGATCGAGTCCTCGAACGCGAGCTTGGTGCCCGACCCGATCGAGAAGTGCGCGGTGTGCGCGGCATCGCCGAGCAGCACCCGGCGCCCGGAGTACCAGTGGTCGTTCTTGACGATGTTGAACTCGAGCCACTTCGAGTTGTTTCCGAGCAGCGGTTCGCCGTCGAGGTGCTCGGCGAACAGGGCGCGACAGAACTCGAGTGCATGCTGATCGGTCTGCCCCGGCTCGCCGGCCTGGTCGGTCGAAGCGCTCAACCCCGCTCGCTCCCAGGTCGCCCGGCTGGTCTCGACTATGAACGTGGAATGGGTGGCCGAGAACGGGTACACGTGCGCCTGGAAGACGCCCCACTCGGTCTCGGCGAACAGGAACGTGAACTGGGCGAAGTGCTTCGCGGTGCCGAACCAGATGTACTTCGCCGCGCCGCGCTCGAGCGATGGCCCGAACTCATCGGCAAGCGCATTGCGGTGCGCGCTGTTGACACCGTCGCAGATCACCACGAGGTCGGCATCGGCGGGGAGCTGGCCGACGGCGATCTCGGTGCGATGCCGCACGTCGACGCCCAGCTCGACAGCCCGGTCGATGAGCAGGCTGAGCAGCCGCTGTCGCGACATCGCCGCGAACCCGTGCCCACCGGAGCGCAGCAGCCGACCGCGGTGCACCACGTCCATGGTGGGCCAGTAGGCGAACTCCTGCTCGATCCGGTCGAACACCTCGGGGTCGGCCGAGCGCAGGTTGCTCAGGGTCTCGTCGGAGAACACCACGCCGAAGCCGAACGTGTCGTCGGGTGCGTTGCGTTCGTACACGGTCACGTCGCCGCGCCCGCTCCGGTGCAGCAAGATGCCCAGCAACAGCCCAGCCGGGCCACCCCCGATGCAACTCACCCGTAGTCGCTGATCCTCGGAATCCACCCGTCAACCGTAACACGATTCGGCGACGGTCGTCACCAATCTGCCACAACCATCGACGACGTGTCAGCCGAGGGCGATCGCGATCGGTGCGACCGTGACCGAGGCGACCGGGTCGAGGCCGAGGAGTGGGCGCCGCACGTGCCGGTAGGGCAGGGTCGCGATGTCGGCGGTGAGCGTGCCCGGGCCGTCACAGCGAACCACGTGCGCAGCGATCGGGCCGAACGAGCTCATGAAGTGCTGCGTGCTCTTCACCACCACGATGCGGCGGGTCAGTGGATCGATGCCGTGTTCGGTGAAGCAGTGCGTGCTGAACACCTGTTGACGAATCGAGTTGAGGACGATGTCGATTCCCCCGACCCTGATCGATGCCGACCGTCCGAGCGGCGCGTTCGGCTCGCCCGTGCCGAACAACGCCTGTCTCGCGTCGGAGCGCACCGACCGAACCTCGGCGAGCACGTCGAGCGGTTCTCCCGACATCGGGCCGCACTTCCCGCCGATCCGCAGCGGCAGGTGAGCGCCGACACCAGCGTCGTGACAGAAGTCGACCGCACCCGGGTCCCACAGCATGCCGAAGGCGGCTTCTGTCACGGCTCGGCGAAGCAGTTCGGCGAGCACGAAGGTGGAGTCGCCGGCCGCGCCGCCCCCGGCGTTGTCGGCGCGATCGGCGAGCACCACGGGATGGCTCGGGTGGGCCAGCGCCTCGGTCACCGCTGCCACCACGCCCGGGCCGACCCACGAACGCGACTTGATGACGGCGAGGAGGTCGTCGGCGAGCTCGTGGGCGACGCGGTCGGCAAGGGTTGGGTCGCCGTCGGTGGTGACCACCACCGAGGCGGCGAGGTCGGGTTGATCGGAGCCCTCGAACCCGTGGTTGGCCGAGGCCATCAGCACTCCGGGCCGGTGCTGTGCAGCAGTCAGCCGTTCGACGAAGGAGCGCATCGGCTCCTCGGGTGTCGGGTAGGCGCCGGGCGCGGGGATGCGGTAGGCGGCAGTGCACGACTTCACCGACCCGTCAGCGATCGCCGCGAGCACGGGCAGCATCTCCGCCGCTCGCTCGTCGTAGTCGATGTGCGGGTACTGCCGGCACGACACCACGAGGTCGGCTGCTCCGAGCATGGCTGCCGACACGTTCGCGTGCAGGTCGAGCAACGCGCCGATCGCCGTTCGTCGGCCCACGATCCGGCGTGCGGCGGCAAGGAGCTCGCCCTCGCAGTCGTTCACCAGGTCGGCCATCTGAGCCCCGTGCAGACAGAGCAGCACGATGCCCACCGGTGTGGCCGCACGCAGCTCGTCGAGGATGCCGTCGCGGATCGTGGCCCACGCCGCGGCCGAGGCCGGCAACGAAGGTTGCGCCATCGAGAACGGGCCGGCGATCACTTCGTAGCCGGCGTCTCGGGCGATGTCGCAGGCCTCCCCGTATCCCATGCCGCGCACGGCCGACGGTCGATGGACGCCCCAGCGCACCGTCGTGAACGACTCGATCGAGGTCGGCACCGGCGAGAAGGAGCTGCACTCGTGTTGGACCCCGGCGATGTAGCAGCGCATGGTCGAACACTAGGGAGGCTGTGAGCATCTGCGGCGATGGTGGTCGCCGTTGCTCTACTCCGGAGGGAGGACGGCGACCCCTTCGACCTCGACGAGCATGCCGTCGAGGAACAGCGACTGCACGCCGTGCAACGTGGAGGGGACGGGCGGGAACGGTCGTGTTGCTGCGGCCTTGGTGATCCCGGCGACGAACTCGGGGATCATCGCCTCCCTCCAGCCGACCACGAGGTAGGTGAGCTTCACGAGATCGGCCGCCGTCGCTCCCGCCGTGTCGAGCGCCTCGGCGAGGTTCAGCAGCGCCCGCTCGGTCTGCTCGGCCAGGCCGCCCTGCAGCACTCCGTTGCTGTCGGTTCCGACTTGGCCGGCGATGTGCACGATGCGCCCGGCGGGTGCGATCGAGATGTGCGAGAAGCCTCGCGGCTTGCTGAGGTTCGGTGAGTTGCGGAGTTCGACGGTCATCATGGGTCTCCTCTGGTAGGTCGGCGAGGGCGGATCGCGATGTGCTATATCGTACGTTCGAAATAGATCGATTGGAGGCAGCGGATGGGTTCGACGGTGACGAGCGACATGGAACGTCTGCAGCAGACGTTCGGCCTGCAGAAGGCTGCGGTCGCCCGCAACCCGATGCCGTCGCTGGAGCAACGCCTCACCAGGCTCGGCCAGCTCGAGCGGATGCTCGTCGAGCACCGGCAGCCGTTCCGCGACGCGCTGCAGGCCGACTTCGGTTCCTACCACCCGTGGATGTCCGACCTCCTCGGCACCGGCTCGGTTCTCGGCCGGGTACGTCATGTCGCCGAGCACCTCGCCGAATGGGTGGCGCCGCGTCAGGTGCAGCTCGAGTTCGCGCATGGTGCGGCGACGGCCGAGGTTGTCCAGGTGCCGAAGGGCGTCAACGGCGTCATCGGACCGTGGAACCTGCCGATCGACTGCTCGTTGGTGATGGTCGCCGACATCTTCGCCGCCGGCAACACGGCGATCGTCAAGCCGTCGGAGCTCGCGCCGGCTACGGCACAGGTGCTCGACGAAGCCGTCTCGGCTCACTTCCAGCCCGAAACGTTGGCTGTCGTCCAGGGTGGTCCAGAGCTGGCTGTCGTGTTCGCCTCTCTGCCGTGGGATCACCTCACCTACACGGGAAGTGCTCGTGTGGGACGGTTGGTCGCCGAAGCGGCGGCGAAGAACCTCGTGCCGCTCACCTTGGAGCTCGGCGGCAAGAACCCTGCCTTGTTCGCGCCCGATGGAGTGACCGACGAACTGATCGAGCGGTTCTTGTCGTTCCGTGCGCTGAACGGTGGACAGGTCTGCACTTCGCCCGACTACGCGCTCGTGCCCCGTGACCAGATCGACCGGTGGGTGGCCTCGGCCGAGGCGGCGTGGCGCAGGGCGTATCCCACCTACGTCGGTCATCCGGATGCGACGGGGATCATCAACGACGCTCACTACCACCGCCTCGTCGGCTACATCGACGAGGCGAGAGCCCGGGGGGTTCGAGTCGTCGGGCTCAACGACGACGAGCCCGACCCGGCGCGCCGTCAGGTTCCGATGACGCTCGTGGTCGATCCTCCAGACGATCTCGGTTGCATGACCGACGAGGTCTTCGGTCCGGTGGTGCCGGTCGTGCCGTACGACTCGATCGACCAGGCGATCGCCAGGATCAACGCCGGGCCGTCTCCGTTGGGCAGCTACCTCGCCACCCACGACGACGGGTTGGCCCGTCGGTTCGTCACCGAGGTGCGCAGTGGTGGCGCAGCCGTCAACACCTATGGGCTGCAGGGCGGGCAGCCGGTGTTGCCCTTCGGCGGGATCGGCGCGAGTGGCAACGGATGCCATTCGGGACGCGAGGGCTTCTTGAACTACTCGCATGCCAAGTCGGTCTTCTATGCCGCCGGCGACTCCATCGTCCATCAAGTCGTGTCCATCCCGCTGCCCGAACTGTGCGGGTTCGTGGTCGACTCGATGTTCAGGACATCTGAGACGTTGACGCCGCTCGAGCGGGGCTGACCGGTGCCGAAGATCGTCGACCACGACGCGCGGCGAGCCGAGATCGCCCGCGCGGTGCTTCGGGTTGTGGCCCGCGAAGGCGTCGGCGGGGTCACCTTGCGGCGGGTTGCCGAGGAAGCCGGGTGGTCGACTGGCGTGATCAACCACTACTTCGGCGACAAGAAGGGGATGTTGCTCGGCGCGATCCGCGAGGCGGCGCTCGGCGTCGGCGATCGGATGACTTCCACGCTGCAGATCGACGACGCCGACGATCGCATTCGCTCCTTGCTGGAGGCGGGCATGCCGCTCGACGCCGAACGGGCGGCGATGTGTCGGATCTTCTTCTACTTCTGGGCGGAGGGGATCGTCGATGCCGAGCTGGGCGCAGAGTTGGCCGACTACTACGCCTGGTGGAGGACACAGGTGAGAGCGGCGGTCGAGGCGGCGCAGGCACGCGGCAGGTTCGCCTCGTTCGACGCCGGCGACCTCAGCGAATCGCTCGTCGCCCTCGCCGACGGGTTGGGTGTGCAGAGCATGTTCGACGAGATCACGATGAACGCCGAGCGCCTTCGCGGCCACATCGCCCTGATCATCGACCGGCTCGACTCCACGCCCCGACAGCAGGAGACCTCATCGCATGGCTGACGGTCGGAGTGTCTACGCCGAGCTCGAGCAGTCGGTTCGCGCCGCGTACCACCTCACGACACCGGCATCGAGAGAGTGGTTCGAAAGGGCGTCGAGGGCCCTCGTCGGTGGGGTTTCCGGAACCGTGCGCTACTTCCCGCCGTATCCGCTGTACTTCTCCGGGGGTTCCGGATCGCGCGAGACCGACATCGATGGCAACACCTACATCGACTGCTTCTTGTGCGGCGCGTGCCTGCTGCTCGGCCACCGGCCGCCGGCGGTGATGGCGGCGTTGAAGGCAAGCGTCGACAGCGGCTCGCTGGTGCTCAACCCGATGCTGGCCACTGAAGTCGCCGAGTCGCTGCAGCAAATGGTGCCTGCGGCGGAGCGGGTGCGGTTGCTGAACAGTGGAACGGAGGCGGTGATGTCGGCGCTGCGGTTCGCGCGTGCGTTCACCGGGCGGTCGAAGATCGTCAAGTTCCTCGGCACCTATCACGGCCAGGGCGACCAGATGCTCGTCGGGCTCGATGGGCGGGGCACGCGCCTCGGGTCGGGGATTCCCGAGGAGCTCGTGTCGCAGATCGTGCTCGCGCCGTTCGGCGATCTCGCGGTGTTGCAGGATCTGCTGCTGCGCGGCGATGTTGCCGGTGTGCTCGTCGATCCGTCGATGCACCACGCCGGGTTGTGGGCGGGCACGTCCGAGCACTACCGCGAGATCCAGCGCATGACCGCCGAAGCAGGCGCGCTGCTGATCTTCGACGAAGTCATCTCCGGATTCCGGCTGGCGCCGGGAGGCGCTCAGGAGCACTTCGGGATCGTCCCCGACCTCGCCGTGTTCGGCAAGGCGTTCGGCGTCGGCGAGCGCATCGGCGCTGTCGTCGGGCGCTCCGACGTGATGGCGGTCGCCGACCCCACAGGCCGCACCAGGGGACCGTTCGCGTTCCAGAGCGGCACGGGCAACGATTCGACGAGCGCGCTCACTGCGGCGTTGACGGCGATGTCGACCTACCGAAGCCTCGGCGCCGAAGGGGCATACCAACGCCTCGCCGGGCTGGCCGCGCAGCTAGGCGCAGGGTTGCGCGACGCGTTCGCGGCGCATGGCGTTCCATGTCAGTTCAACCAACTCGGCCCGATGGTGCGGCTGTTCCTCACCGATGGGCCTGCCGAGCTCGACCACTGCATGCACCTCGACAAGCGGGCGATCAACCTGTTCCACCTGGCGTTGATCACCGAAGGCGTGCTGACGATTCCCGGGTCGAACGACTTCTTCTTGTCCTTCGCACACACCGAGCGCGATGTGACCGACATCATCGAGGCGGCACAGCGGGTGCTGACCCGGTTCGACTTCGGCTCGATCGTTGCCAACTCGTGATCGGGGACCATCGAACCGGTTCGTCGGCGCTGCACATCTGCCCGTTGTGCGAGGCGGGCTGCGGCCTCGATGTCACCATCGACGACGGTGCTGTCACCCTCGTCCGCGGTGATCGCTCCGATGTCTTCAGCGGTGGCTTCCTCTGCCCGAAGGGCACCGCGTTGAAAGACCTGCAGAACGATCCCGACCGGCTCCGACGGCCGTTGGTGAAGCGCAACGGCACGTTCGTCGAGGTCGACTTCGACGAGGCCTTCGCCGAGATCGAGCTTCGGCTCGGGCCGATCCGAGCCGAACACGGCCCGTCGTCATGCGGGTTGGTGATCGGCAATCCCACCGTGCATCGCACCGGGCTGGTGCTGTACGCGTTGCAGCTCGCGGCTGCGCTGGGGTCACCCAACGTGTTCTCGGCAGCGACGCTCGATCAGATGCCCAAGCACGTCGCCGTCGGTCGGATGTTCGGTGACTTCTACTCGGTCCCCGTGCCCGACATGGAGCGCACCGACCTGCTTGTCGTGATCGGCGCCAATCCGATCGTCTCCAACGGGAGCATGTGGAGCGTGCCCGACTTCCGTGGCAAGGCGCGTGCCCTACGTGAACGCGGCGGCCGGCTGATCACCATCGATCCGCGGTTCACCGAGACAGCCAAGGTCGCCGACCGACACCATCACATCAGGCCCGGCTCCGACGTGTTCATGCTGGCTGGGGTGGTGCACACGCTGTTCGCGGAAGGACTCGTCTCTCTCGACCGACTCGCGCCGTTCGTCAATGGAGCCGACGAGTTGCGCGATGCGGTCGCGCCGTTCGGCCCCGAGCAGGTGTCGACCCGATGTGGCATCGCCGCCGGCGACATCCGCGCGCTCGCCCGCGACATTGCCGGAGCCCACCGAGCAGCGGTGTACGGCCGCTTGGGTACCTGCCTGCAGCGGCATGCAACGCTGACGAGCTGGCTGATCGACGTGATCAACGTTCTGACGGGCAATCTCGACTCGCCGGGTGGCGCGATGTTCGCCAAACCCGCAGCGTTCGCGTCGAACACCACCGGTGCGCCCGGTGTCGGCGAAGGCGTCGTCACCGGCAGGTACCACTCGCGGGTGTCTGGCGCACCTGAGGTGATGGGCCAGTTCCCGATGGCGTGCCTGGCCGAGGAGATCGACACCGCGGGCGACGGGCAGCTCCGCGCCCTGATCATGATGGCCTCGAACGCGGCGGTCTCGGCGCCGAACAGCGCGCGGTTGGCGAGGGCGCTCGCCGGGCTGGAGCTGGTGGTGTGCCTCGACATCTACGTGAACGAGACCACGCGTCACGCCGACGTCATCATCCCCGGACCATCGCCGTTGGAGGAGGCGCACTACGACGTGTTCTTCTCGCAGTACGCGCATCGCAACGTCGCCCGTTACTCGCCGCCGGCGTTGCCGGCACCCGGCGGCATGCCCCACGACTGGGAGACCATGCTGCGTCTGATCGCGATCGTGGGCGGCCGCGGTGTGGGGGCCGACATCGAAGCGCTCGACGACGAGCTCATCTCCGGGCTGCTCCGCGATGCTGCAGGCGACCATGCCGACGGCATGCTTGCCGCACTGGCCGGGCGACGCGGCGCCGAGCGCCTTGTCGACCTCTCGCTTCGGACGGGTCCCTACGGCGACGTCTTCGGTCTCGTTCCGGGCGGTCTTTCGCTCGATGCGGTGCTCGCCGCGCCGTCCGGCATCGACCTCGGTCAGCTCGAACCCCGGGTGCCGGAGATCCTGCGCACACCGTCCGGCAAGATCGAGCTGGCGCCCGACCCGTTCGTCGAGGCCCTGACCGCTGCCGTCGTCGAGATCGCCGACGCGGCTCCCGAGTGCGTCGTGATCGGTCGACGCGACCTGCGATCCAACAACAGTTGGATGCACAACCTGCCGATCCTCGCCAAGGGGCGTGAGCGTTGCACCCTTCTCGTGCACCCCGACGACGCGGCCCGCTGGCTGCTCGACGGCGGCACGGGAGCTCGCCTGTCATCGGCGACCACCGGTGAGTCGATCGAGGTGACCGTCGAGCTCGACGACTCGATGATGGTCGGTGTGGTCAGCCTTCCGCATGGCTGGGGTCATGATCAGATCGGCAGCCGACTTCGCGTGGCCGCGCAGCGGCCGGGGGCCAACCTCAACGCGATCACCGACTCGGCCCAGCGCGACCCGTTGAGCGGCAACGCCGTATTGAACGGCGTCGAAGCGACGATCCAACCGCTGGGGCGGTCGGGGTACCGGGCATCGGAGCATCGGCGGTGAGAATCAGGTTCGGGGGTTGAGCGGGTTCGAAACGCCTAGCCCGTGTCGAAGTGCTGCATCGAGCAGACGATCATCGACTGTCGCGAGCACCGAGGCCCCCGCCACGATCGCTGCTGCAAGATGGACAGCGTCGTACCCGCGCATTCCCTCGCTCCCGGCAAGGTTGCCGGCCGATCGGACGAGGGTGGGAGCCGGCGTCGCATCGCTTTCGAGACCGTTCACTTGGCGAGGGTGTCGACCCTGGCCAGGAAGTCGGCGACGAGCGCGATCGTCCGTCCGGTCTCCTCGCTGTGACAGCTGTGCGAGCTCTCCTCGAGGATCTGCCACTCGGCGCCTCGGATGCCGCGGTGCAACGTGCCCATCACCGCCGGGGTCGCCTCGTCGAAGCGACCGGACAGGAGCAGCGTCGGCACGACGATCTCGCCGAGCCGGTCGCGGACGTCCCAGTCGTCGAACTCTGTCGTCGCCCGACCGGTCGAGAACTCGGCACCGCCGGTGATGAAGTCGTACACGACCGAGTCGGCGTCGAACATCGCCGCGGCGCGGGCCTCCCATGGCGGCGGCGGATCGAGTCGCAAGACGTGGCGGAGCTCCCACTCGGCGTACGCACGGGCCCATTCCTCGCTCCCGATGGTGCCGCTTCGCTGGCAGTCGTCGAGCACCGAGCGCACCTCGGCGGGAAGCTCGGATCGAAGCCGGTCGGTCTCGACGTTCCACTCGGCGATGCTCGCCGGCCCGCTCTCGAGCACCAGGCTGCGCAACCCGTCCGGCTGCGCGAGGGCGTGCTCGAGGGCGAGCATGCAGCCCCACGATTGCCCGACCAGGTGGATCTCGTGGAGACCGAGTGCTGCGCGCACCATCATCAGCTCGCGTCGGAAGAGGTCGATCGTGAACATCGCCGGATCGTGCTCGATGCCGCGCATCGTGGAGCGGCCGGCGCCGATCTGGTCGTAGCGGACCACACGACGTCCGGTGGAGGCCAGCGCCTCGAACGGCTCGAGGTACTCGGAGTTGAACCCGGGTCCACCGTGGAGCAAGAGGATCGCCGGTTCGTCGGAGGCCTCGCCCACCGTTCGGAACCAGGTGTGGCCACCCGCAAACGGGAGCAGCCCTTCCTCGATGCGATACGTTCCCGTGCCTGCCATGGCCGGCAGCGTACTGATGCCATCGGCAAGCGGTCCCGGACTGACAGCGGACTACTCATGTGGCCCCGAGCGTCGCACGATCGCAGACTCTGAGCGGAACCCTTCCGATGCCGGTTCGCTAGCTCGCGGAGCCCGACCTCGCGCTGGAGTCGGCCCGGGTCGAGAGCCCGCCTGGGAAAGCGCCAGGGAGATGGCGGTCAAGTCACGATTGCGCGTCGTGCACGAGAATCGCGATGTGTACCCGGTTCGTGACTGCGAGCTTGGTGAGAAGACGCGAGACGTGCGCTTTGACGGTGGCCTCGCTCATGAACAGAGATGCGGCGATCTCGGCGTTGGATGCGCCGGACCCCACCGCAGTCGCGACCTCCCGCTCCCGGTCTGTGAGCGACGTCAGGCGTTGGGCAGCGAGGCGACGGCGATCTGTCATTTCGTCGTTGCCGAGGTGAGAGAGAAGTGTGCGGGTGACCGACGGTGAGAGCATCGCTTCTCCTGCAGCCACGAGGCGCACTGCGTTGACGATCTCCGTGGGTGCTGTGTCTTTCAACAGGAACCCGTCGGCGCCGGCCCGAAGCGCGCTGATGACATGCTCGTCGGCCTGGAATGTGGTCAGGACGATCACGTGCGGCGGAGTCGCAAGACGGCGTAGGGCCGACGTGGCGGCAATGCCGTCCATCCCGGGCATCCGGATGTCCATCAGGACGACATCGGGTCGATGCGCCTGCGCGGTCGCGACGGCGTCGGCGCCGTCGGCAGCCTCGCCCACCACCTCCAGCTCCTCTGACGACGACAGGATCATCCGGAGACCGGCACGCACCAACGCGTCGTCGTCGACCAACAGCACCCGGATCTTCACCACGGCAGGTCGGCCTCGACGACGAAGTCACCGGAAGCGTCCCGTCCGTGCACCAGGACGCCATTGGCCAGGGTCACCCGCTCCTGCAGACCAAGGAGGCCCGTGCCGGAACCCGGCGGAGCCGGACGGTCGTGGGCGCTCACTGCGGCTGGGTTCCGAACGCTGACGTGCAGACCGCAGTTCGGCGCCCCCGCCACCCGAACCTCGGCGAGGGCGCCGCGAGCGTGCTTGCCGATGTTGGTCAGCGCTTCCTGCACGATGCGGTATGCGTCGCGACCCAAGGGGCCGGGTGCGGCAGCTGCACCGTCCACCTGCATCTCGAAGTCGATCTTTGCGCCGGAGCGGCGAGTCTCCTCCACCAACCGTGGAATGTCGGCCAGGGTCGGTTGTGGCACCGTCGACGGCCGCTCCTGCCCGGGCTCCTCGCGCAGTACGCCGATCACGTCCCGCAGCTCTTCAAGCGCTTGGTGGGCCGTCAACCGCAACAGCTCTGCGCTCTCCCGCACCTGGGCGGGAGGCAGGTCGAGTGCGACCTCGAGCGCCCCGGCGTGCAGCGCCACCAGGGAGATGCGGTGGGCGAGCACGTCGTGCATCTCCCGTGCGATACGGGTCCGCTCGGCCAGGCGCGCACGTTCGGCACGGACGAGCTGATCGGCCTCGGCCCGTTGGGCACGGTCGCGCAGGGTGGAGAGGAGCTGACGCCGAGCACGGACGAACATGCCCCATGCGGTTGCTGCGGCCGCAAGCGCCAGCGTCGGCAGCATCACCGACCAGGTATTGGTTCGCCCGAGCCAGATCGAGCACACCACTGCGGACGGAACGAACAGCGCGGCGACGAGCAGGGCGGGCCGGACATGGCGGTGGACAGCCAGCGAGGACAGTGCGAACAGGCCGGCGACCGTGCCAGATGTCGAAAACGCGCCCAGCAGGACGCAAACCAGCGCCACCCCGAACGGCCAGCGCCGCCGCCACCACAGTGAGAGACAGCAGAGGGCTCCGAACGCGGCGTCGGTGACCACCTGCCCCGAGGTCAGCCGATTGGCGGTGACGTCCCCGGTAACGCTCAGGATGACGGCGCCGAGAGCGGCGGCGATGACGAACGCACCGGCGTCAAAGGACCAGTCACGTGCAGTCCTGGGCGCCACCTTGTCGAGATGAGCCGAGTCGCTCGGTGCCAGCATCGCCGTGGGGGCGGTCTGAGCCCACCATCTGCGAAGCCAGGACATAGTCGGAGCATACGGCTCAGGGCCCCCGTGCAACATCGACGAAAGTCGACACTGCAACCAACGAAAGACCAAACGTCGGAAGCGGCCAGCCTCCCTTCGGACATCGGATCGTGGCCGTCCGCCCGATGCGAACGGGGCACCGGCCGGTTCAGGCTGGACACATGATCACGACAACCGCTCTTACCAAGAGCTACAAGAAGGTTCCGGTCGTCCGCGACGTCTCGTTGCGCTGCGAACCCGGGACCATCACCGGTTTCCTCGGGGCCAACGGCGCCGGCAAGTCCACCACGCTGAAGATGATCGTCGGGCTGGTGCGACCCGATCGCGGTACGGCGACCATCGACGGCCGACCGTTCGTCGAGCTGCCCAACCCGACGCGCGTGGTCGGAATGCTGCTCGACGCGTCGGCGATGCATCCCGGGCGCAGTGGCCGGGCGACGCTCACGATCGCGGCGCGGATGGCAGGCGTTCACCCAGGGCGGGTCGAACAACTGTTGGACCTCGTCGGGATCGCGGATGCCGCGGAGAAGCGGGTCGGGACCTACTCCCTTGGCATGCGCCAACGCCTCGGCATCGCCCAGGCCCTCATCGGTGAACCGCAGGCGCTGATCCTCGATGAACCGGCGAACGGGCTCGATCCCGAGGGCATCGCCTGGATGCGAACGCTCCTCCGCGACTTCGCCGACCATGGCGGCACCGTGCTGTTGTCGAGTCACCTGCTCCACGAGGTACAGGCCACCGCCGATCATCTCGTCGTCATCTCCGACGGTTCCGTGGTGGCCGCCGGCCGGCTGGACGATCTGCTTGCCAGCTCCACGATCCTCGTGCGCAGCCCCGACCCGGGTGCACTTGCCGCGGCCCTCCAGGTTGCGCGGATCGACTACGTCGCCGGGCCGGGAGATGCGCTCACCGTGGACGTCTCCGGAGGTCGGGTCACGGCCGAGGTGCTGGCGGGTGTCGCCCGCGACCACCAGGTGCTGCTCACCGAGTTGCGTCAGTCCGAGACAAACGGCCTCGAGCAGTTGTTCTTCTCTCTCACCGCCGCCAAGGCGGCTTCGCCCCAGGAGGCTGCAGCATGACCACGTCACTGTCCCCCGGAACCCCCCGAACCCTTGGATTCGACGCGGCACCGTCAGCCCCAGGACCTATCCCGTTCGCACGGCTCGTCCGGGTCGAGTGGACCAAGGCCACCGACACCCGCGCCGCCCGTTGGCTCCTCGCCCTCGTGGCACTGTCGACCGCGGGGATGATGCTGGCGCCGATCCTCGCCCCAGAGAGGTTCGATCAGACCTACACGGGCTACCTCGAGGTCGCCTCCATCGCACAGGTGATCCTCGTGCCCGTGGTGGGGATCCTGATGCTCACCGGCGAATGGAGCCAACGCAGCGTCATCACGACGTTCACCCAGGAAACGCGACGCATCCGAGTCGTCAGCGCCAAGGTGGCGGCATCGCTGATGCTGGGCGGTGGTGCTGCGGTCTTCGGCGGGGTGGTCACCGCGGCCAGCCTCGCGCTGGCGGCGGTATCGGGTCGCACCCTGGAGGGAACTCTGAGCGTCGGTGACATCACCGGCTATCTGATCTATCTGCTCCTCAACATGCTCGGGGGCGTGGCGATCGGCGCGCTGCTGCAGAGCTCCGCGACGGCCATTGCCGCCTACTTCGCCCTCAACATCGCCATCGCGCTGCTCGGCACCGCATCGAAACTGATCGCGGACTGGATCGACACGGAGACGACCTGGACCTGGGTGCTCGACAACGACTGGGGCGGTCACGTACCGCAGGTCGCGGTCTCGACCCTGGTCTGGGTGGTGATCCCGCTCGCCGCTGGCGCCTTCCGAACCCTGCGCCGCGACATCGGCTAGTCGATTCGTCCTGAACCCCCACCCCCCCCACAACCTTCACAGAGAGAAACACCCATGAATCATCACCATCGCGACCGACTCGTCGCCACCTTCCGCGGCCTCGCGGTCCTCGCTGCTGCCGGGCTGCTGACTACCGGGTGCGCAACGACGCGATCTTCCACCCCCTCAGTGATGACGGAGACCACGACGCCTTCGCTCACCTACGCGGCGCAGGGCGAGCACGCGGTTGGCTATCGCGTCTTCACCACCACCGGCGCACAGGATCAACCCCTGACGGTACGAGCGTGGTACCCGGCAACTCCACCCGCCGACAACGTGACTGCGACGATCACTTACACCGCGCCCAACAAGTTCGGCGAAGAGATCACGCCCGGCGCGCAGATCACCGCGGTGGGCAAAGCCTTCGCGAACGGCCGACCCGAATCGACCGGTGGGCCGTACCCGCTCGTGGTCTTCTCCCATGGCTTCTCGCTGAGCCCGATCGTCTACAGCACGCTGGTGGAGCACTACGCATCACAGGGCTATGTCGTTCTCGCTCCCGAACACAACGAGGGCTTCGACGGATCACTCACCGAATTCTGGAAGGAGTTGATCGACCGGCCGGTCGACATCCATCGAACCATCGACTACGCGGAACAACTGACCAAATCCGGAGAACCGCTGGCCGGAATGATCGACATGGACAACGTCGCGGTCGTGGGCCACTCCTACGGCGGGTATACCGCGCTCGCAGCTGGCGGCGCGCGGTTCGACTTCGCCGCCTACAAGACCCGCTGCGCGGCACTGACCGCAGATGATCCCCTCAACTTCTTCTGCGCTCCCCTTGCCAACGAGTTGGACATGGCCATGCGAGCCGGACTTGACGAGGTCCCCTCCGGTCTGTGGCCGTCTTTCGGAGACCCGCGAGTCAAGGCCGCGATCTCGCTGGCCGGCGACGCGTACCCCTTCGATCAGCGCGGCCTCGCAGAGCTCGAGATTCCGATCATGGCCATGGGCGGAACGATCGACGAAGGCACTCCCTACACGTGGGGCGCGAAACTCACCTACGACCATGTAGGGAGCGAGAACAAGACGCTCGTCAGCTTTCCCGGCGCAGGCCACTTTCTCTTCCTCGACCCGTGCGAGAACCTTCCGTGGCTCGAGAACTCCGTCTACCGCGACGCGATCTGCACCGACGCCGTCTGGGACACACGGCCGCTCGACATCGTCATGCACTACACCACCGCGTTCCTTCGCGACACGCTCGACGCCGACCCCGAAGCTCGGGCCACCCTCGCCGGCCAGCAGCCCACCCTCGACAACGTCGAGTACAACACAACGAATCAGCCCTGACAGGCGATCGCCACGCGAACGACGCGAGGCGATCGGACTCGGCTGATGTCGGTTGCGACGAAGGCGGCCGCAGACAAATTGGTCGTCACCTGGGCGAATCCAACGTCTGCGGCCGCGAGCTCTGACGACCCGAAAGAAGGAATTTCTCAATGAAACCACCATGTGTCATCGGCGATGAGCGTTCGCTCCTCCCTCGTAGCGGCAATCTCGATTTCCTCCGGGACCGGAGTGGTGTTCTCGCAGGCCCAGAGCACCGCATCCCCGTAGGTCGTCATCGGGAAGGCATTCATCTCGCACGCAGGGGCGCCATCGGCGTAGAACTGCAACTCGACACCGGCCGGCGTGATCGCGGTGGCAGCCCATCTTTGCCCGCCATTCTCGAGGATGGTCGTGCTCCCGCCGAGTGCCAATCCCTGCGGATCTTCCGACAGCGGGCTGCCGTCATCGGTCCACGCACAGCGGTTGGCCGTCAGTGGGCAGTTTCTGGTGGCCGCTCACAGAAACGCGTGTACGCGCCTGGGACACCACTCGCACCACACCCGTGCGGGAGCCGCCCAGCCAGGGTTGTCGACCGGTCGATTGCTGCCATCACACGAGCGTCAGGAAAGCGGAAGTCGACCCGTATCACCGCAACCGCCCGACAGCGCTTGCATCAACGTGATCTCGTCGGTGTCGCACACTGCGGTGGCGAGATCGCGCACCATGTCGGCGTTCACGAAGACCTTCATGTGCTGCCGAAGCCGACCTTGTTCGTCGACCACACGGAAGCGCAGGCCGCTGAACTGGCGATCGAGATCGAACAGCACCTCGGCGACGGTTCCGCCGCTGGCTTCCACCGACTTCGCCTGACCGGTGTACGACCGCAGCGGGGTGGGGATGCGGACGTTCACCGCAGCGAAGGATGCAGGTCGGCGTACTCGACCGAGTAGATCTCGGGCAGGTGCGCGGCGATGCAGCGCCACGTGGTGCCCTCGTCGGTGCTGGCCCAGATCTCGCCGCTGGTGGTGCCGAAGTAGACCCCGACGTCGATGCCGTGATCAACCGTCATGGCCTGGCGCTTCACCGTGAACCAGGCCCGATAGGGCAGGCCACCGTCGCATCGGGTCCACGAGGCTCCGGCATCGCGGGTGATGTACGCCGCCGGCCGGCCGTCGGGGCTGGTTCGCGGCCAGACGTCGGTGCCGTCCATGGGGAACACCCACGCCGTGTCGGGATCGCGTGGATGAAGCTCGATGGGAAACCCGATGTCGCCGATGTCGGACGGCATGTTGGTGCCGACCCTCACCCACCGCGCGTCTGCTCGCTCCATCCGGTAAATGCCGCAGTGGTTCTGCTGGTACAGCCGGTCGGGGCGGAGGGGATGGACGCGCACGCAATGAGGATCGTGGCCGAACTCGGGCTCGGTCTCGGGCAGCATCGGCGAGTCGCAGCCCTTGTTGAGCGGTCGCCAGTCACCTCCACCATCGGTGGTCTCGAACACCCCGCCGGAGGACAGTCCGATGTACATGTGCGTCGGGTCGCGCGGGTCGATGTTGATGGAGTGCAGCATCGACCCGTCCGGCGTGTTCTGGTCGGGCCACTCGGCCCACGTCTCCCACATCGGATGATCGTTCCAACCGTCGACCGGGTCCCACGTGGCGCCACCGTCGTGGCTCGCGAACAGTCCCTGCGGCGACCCGCCCGCGTACCAGACACCGGGCTCGTCGGCATGGCCCGGTGTGAGCCAGAACACTGCTTTCAGGCTGCGCTCGAGCCGTTCGCCGGTGCGGAACGCCGGTGGCCGGGTTGCCTCGGTCCAACTGGCGCCGAGATCGTCGGAGTGGAACACGGTCGGGCCGAGGTGGCCGGTGCTGATGCCGACCACCACCCGACGAGAGTCGCGCGGGTCGATCATCGCGTGCTGCACGATGTGACCGAGGAACATCGGCGCGCTTGTCGTCCACTTCGCCCGGTCGGTGTCGCCCGACACGACGAACAGCCCCTTGCGGGTGCCGACCAGCAACGTCGGGCCCGAGGTGGAGTGCTCGCTCATCGGTCACCTCCGGCAACGACGTCGAAGCGGTAGACCCACAACGGTGCTCCGGGCGGGTTTGGGTCACGCGTCGGCATGGGNNCACCCGTCGGTTTCGGTCGGCTTGGCCGTCCTGCCCACAGCGTCACCAGCGCCAACGCCGGGATCGTGACGAGTGAACCGACCAGGCCGAGCCTGTCGACGGTGTCGTAGGCATCGAGGTGGCCCAAGTGATAGGCGAGGTGCAACGTGCCTTGGACGAGCCACGCGACTGCCACGAGGCGTGCCGCCTCGCGGCGCCAGATCGCCCACACGGTGACGACGATCAAGGCGAGGAACAGGGCGCCCACGTCGCGCACGAGATGCTCGTCGTACGTGCCGCCCTCGGCCGCGATCCAACCGCGCCCGAACGGGAAGTCGTCGAAGAACGAGGCCGGCCAGAACGCGGCGTTCAACCCGGCAGGCAGCATGAACGCGGCGATCAGGGCCAGTGCAGTTCCTTCGACGCGGCGACGGTTCATTCGAGAGCGACTCAACTGCGACGTCGCCGATCGAGGCTGGTCGGTTCAGAACACGGATGTGTCTGCACGTGGTCGAGCAGTTGGCGCAGGCTGGCCGTCGCCAGGCACACCGTCGAGTCGGCCGCCCCGTAGTACATGTCGACCGTGTCGCCGTCGTCGCGCAGGATCCAGCCGCATGGGAACACGACGTCGGGCACATCGCCGGATCTCTCGTAGGTGGTCTGCGGGCCCATCACCCACTCGTCGCCGCGCACCAGGCATCGATCAGGGTGATCGACATCGAGGAGCGCGAGCCCCAGGCGATAGATCGATCCCGACGCGGTGACCTTCACGCCGTGGTAGCAGACGAGCCAGCCTTCGTCGGTGAGCAGTGGCGGGGGACCGATGCCGACCTTGTTGGCGTCCCACCATCCACCGCGACGAGCCGGGATGAGCACCGCCGCATCTCCCCAATGACGAAGGTCGGGACTCCACGAGAGCCAGATGTGGTTGCCCATGCTCGTCATCGCCGGTGCAGGGCGATGGATGAGCGCCCATCGCTTGTCGAAGGTGACCGGGAACAGCGCAGCATCCTTGTCGTCGGGCGACATGATCACCCCGCGGCGATCGAAGGTGTGGAAGTCGCGCGTGGTGGCCAGACAGACCAGCGGGCCGGCATCGGAGAACCCGGTGTACACGATCATGTACTCGTCACCCACCCGCGTGATGCGCGGATCCTCGATGCCCCAATGCTCGGAGAAGCTGCCCACCTCGGGTGACATTCCTCGATGCGGATCGAGGGTCCAGTTCGTCCGGCCGTCGGGGGAGGTGGCGACGGCGAGGTGCGACAGGCCCGACCTCATCTCGACGCGAACGAGCAGCAACGTCTGGCCCTCGAAGGTCGTCGCCCCAGGGTTGAACGCCGCGTTGACCATGCTCGGGAAGTCGGTGGCGCACAGGATCGGGTTGCCGTCGTACCGGCGGAACAGCTCCCTCGGGTCGATGTTGTTCGCCATCAGCAGAATTTCCTTTCAGGTTGCGCCGAATCCGCCGATGTTTCCTCCGGCTGACCAACTAGGGGGTCCGCGCCATGACCGAGGCGGCAACGCATAATTCCGGGGTGCTCACGGCCCCCATGGATCTCGTCGACGTACCCTTCGTGCAGCGTGCTTCGGCTGCACCGGTCGTAGCTGCCGGCTCGGTCGCCGGGTATGGCCCGATCTTCAACGCCGGGCTGTTGCACCACGACGGCCGGTTTCACCTGTTCGCCAGGGCGGTCCGCGACATCTACCGCCCGAACACCGGGCCCGGTCCCCGGTTCATCGACTACGTGTCCGACATCGTCGTGTTCGAGTCGTCCGACGGTCTGCAGTACGAGTTCGGCTACGTCCTCGCCCGGGCCGGCGAGTTCGGGGTGGCGTGCTTCGAGGATCCGCGGGTCCAGGTCATCCGCAGCCGAGGGTGCGATCGGCACGTGATGACGTACACGAACCTGCCCCAGATCGACGGGAGGCCGTGGCGTGTCGGCGCCCATCACCTCGTGCACGACGGCGACCGGTTCCACCTCGATCCATCGAGTGGGAGGTTGCTGGGCCCGGACGGCATCCACGACAAGGACGCCGTGGTCTACAACCTCACCGACGGACGCGTGGCGCTGCTGCACCGGATCTACCCCGACGTGCAACTCGCCATCTTCGACGACCTCGAACACCTGTGGGACGCCGACGCGACCTATTGGGACGAACACCTGGCCGACATCGATCGGCACACCGTGATCCGCCCGTCGCCTGGTGCCTTGGGCGTCGGTGCCGGCGCACCGCCCGTGCGCACGGCCGCGGGTTTGTTGCTGTTCTTCCACGAGCGCAGGGGTGACGGTGCATACACGATGAACTTGGCGTTGCTCGACGAGAACTCCGGCCGGCCGATCAGTGTGCTGCCAGAAGCCGTGCTCGTGCCCGAGCTGAGCTGGGAGATCGAGGGTGACGTCGACAACGTGATCTTCGTGCAGGGAGCGCATCTCGAGCCCGACGGCGACACGATCTACCTCGTGTACGGAGCTGCCGATCGCCACGTCGGCGCGGCGAGGGCATCGGCTCGTCACCTGCTGTCACTCCTGCGCCGCGCATAGGTGACGGTCACCTGCTGGCTCCCACGGCGGGGGCGCCGTCGTTGCAGACCTCGGTGATCAGTTCGCGGTAGTTTCGACCGACGCTTGGCCAGCTGTACTTGGCCGCCTCACCACGGGCGGCGGTCTCCATTGCACTACGAACCCCGGGGCAGGTCAGGATCCGCTCGGCTTCTTCGGCGATGCGGTCGGCCGAACCATGTCTGACGAGCGCCACGGCACCGGTCGCGGCCAACTCGACGGCATGCGGGAACGCGGTCGAAACGACTGGCTTGCCGGCAGCCAGCGCCTCGACGAGCACTCCCGAGGTCACCTGGTCGCGGGTGTCGTAGGGCACGAGGATCAGCGACGCGCTGCGCACGACGGCGAGCAACGACTCCCACGGGCGGTACTGGTCGTCGAACTCGACGAGATCGGCGACGCCGCGCCTGCGGGCGAGGTCCTGGAGCTGGCCGCGATACTGCTCGCCGCTGTGGGCCCGGACGTTCGGGTGGGTTCCGCCGGCGACGAGGTACCGCACCTCGAGTCCGCGGCGGCGCATCAGCGCAACCGCTTCGATGCCGTGCTCGATGCCCTTGCCCGGACCGAGCAGACCCCAGGTGAGCATGATCGGCACGGGTGAGACGATCAGCGGCGGACCGGTGAGGTTGGGCGTCGCTCCGTGAGGAACCACGACGACTCGCGACGGATCGAGGTCGTGGACGTCGAGCAGCCGGGCGCGGGCCGCGGCNNTTGTGCGGGGTCGGCAGTGCGAGGACCGTGTGCAGGACCGTGATGATCGGGGTGCGACAGGCGTCGACGAAGTCGACCACCTCGTCTCCGTCGGGCCCTGGATAGACCCCGTACTCGTGTTGGATCAGCACGACATCGAACTCCTCCGAAACACGGAGTGCGCTCTCGAGTCCGGTTTCACACCCGCGTCGCCACGAACCGACCACCTCGAGGAGGTTCGGGCCGGCATCCTCGTGAGCATCGAGCAGGCGGATCACACGCGCGTGCACGCCGTTGTCGTCGAGAGCGGAGCGCAGGTTCGCCGTGTAGGTGGCGATGCCACACTGCGTTGGGGGGTAGGTGCCTACTATCACGGCGCGGGGCTTCGACATCGGACGCTCCCTTCTCGACTCCCCCTTAGACCAAACCCTACGACAGGTCGCCCCACGGCGACCAGGGTGCAAGGTCACAAATCGCCGGCCCGCTGCATCGTCGAGATGAACGCCAGGGTCGACTCGGCACCCTGGTTGAGGTTGACGCGGTCGGGCTGGAGGCCGTCGAATCCGCCGCCGGACTGGTCGTCGTGCATCTGCAGCCCGATGTCGTTGGAGCCGTCGAACCATGCAGCTGCTGCGATCACACCGCGCAGCCATGATCGGTCGCCGGTCACGGCATGGGCCCGCCAGCAGGCGTCGGCCATCGCCGCGACCTCGATCGGCTGCTGGTCGAACATCGGTCCGCGATCACCGGGCCCACGGCCGCCGACACCGGTCACCGACAGGTGGCCAAACGGGGTTTCGAGGTCGAGCAGCCAGCCCAACATGGCGAGGCCACGGTCGAGGTCGGAGGGGCTGTCGAGAGCGTCGCCGGCGGCGATGACTGCTTCGGCGAGCGCCGCGTTGGCGTAGGTGAGGCGGGCCTCCGGCCACGACCAGGCTCCCCCCGGGATCGGCCCGATCACGCTCAACGCATCGACCAGCAGTTCCCGGGTGGGGGCGTGGCCGGGATCGCTCGCCAGCACGTCGGCCGCACCGAGTGCGGCGAAGGCCATCGCCCGCGACCACGGTGAGCGCTGGCGGGCGCCGACGTCGAAGCCGCCGCGGGCGCGGCGCCGGATCGCAGGGTCGGCGTGGTGTGCCGCGGTGACGCCGAGCCCCCACAGACTGCGTCCCCAACAATCTTCGTTGCTGACCTCGTCGGTCCACCGGCCGGAGCGATCCATCCGGTTGTGGAACCTCCCGTCGGTACCTTGCGCGTCGAGCACGAAGCGGAGGGCGAGGCGGCCGAGACGGTGCGCCGGCCCGATGTCGGGGACCCGCGAGGTCACCACGAGAAGGCGAGCGTTGTCGTCGGTGCAGTAGCCGTGCTCCTCGCGCCGGTTCACCCCCTCGGCGTGTTCGAACATGCCGCGGCCGTCGGAGAGGCGTTCGACGTGGTCGAACCCGAACCCGCAGCTCGCGCTCAAATTGCCACCGGTTCAGCGGCGCGTCCGAGTTCGGCGGACAGGCCTGCGTACTGCTGGGCGACGGCGGACCAGCTGAACGACGGCGCGAGTCGGCGAGCCTCGGCGGCCATCGAGCTGGCAGCGTTCCGGTCACTGAGGACCAACCGGATCGCCGCAGCAAGCGCGGCCGGGTCTTCGTGAGCCACAACGATGCCGGCCCCGCTGCTCAGCAGCTCCAACGCGTGCGGAAACGCAGTGGCGATGACCGGGCGACCCGCGGCGATCGCGTCGACCAGGACGCCGGAGGTGACCTGGTCGCGAGAGTCGTACGGAAGCACCACGGCCGTCGCCGAGGCGACGAATCGCGTGAGTCGGGCGACGTTGCGATAGGTGTCATCGAAGTCGACCGATCCGGCCACGCCCAACGCCCAGCTGCGTTGGATCAGCGAGTGTCGGTACTGGTCGCCCCGCGCCGCGAACACCTTCGGGTGCGTCACACCGGCCACGGTGTAGCGCGGGCGAGGTCGCACGTCGCCGAGCATGGCCATCGCCTCGATCGTGTGCTCGATGCCCTTGCCCGGCCCGATGAGGCCCCAGGTGAGCAGTTGCGGTCGTGTGCCGCGCTCGTGATCGGTCTCGACATGTGGTTCGAACGAGGCCAGCGACGCGCCGTGCGGGATCGTCACGACGTTTCTCGGATCGATCGCGTACGAAGTGATCAATCGATTCATCGCAGCCTGTGTCATCACGACGAGCTGGTCGGCGATCTCGCCGATCGCCTCCAGCACCGATCTCTGGTGAGTTGTCGGCGCGACCGGGACCGTGTGGAGGATCACGATCGTCGGCACGTCGATCGCCTCGATCAGGCCGAGCACTTCGTCGCCATCGGGTCCACCGTAGATGCCGTACTCGTGCTGGATGATTGCGACATCGCACCGCGACAACGCTGCGGCGGCATTGCGGATGGTCGCTGGAGCGCCGCCGATCAGCTCGGCGACCACCGACCGAGGGGTGGTGGGGGTATCGGCAGAACCGTCGATGCGCACCACGTCGACGCGGTGACCGGATCGCAGGAGCTCGTGCTCGAGTGCGAAGGCGAAGGTGGCCAGACCGCACAGCTTGGGCGGATACGTGCTGACCAGTCCGATCCGTTGTGTGGTCGCAGCGCTCGGAGTGATCGCTGAATGGCGCAGAGCATGGGTTGGCATCGGGGCCTTCTCGGGTCGAGTAGGTCGAGACGTCGAGCCTGCACGGGGCGACAGTGCAAACGACCGTCCTGCCCAAACGAGGCGACTCTTCCCAGAGGAAGTGCCAGCCTACCCCTATCACGCCCTCGAACCGCTGGCGGTGCTGGCGGTGGCGGTGCTGGTGGTGGTTCAGTGCGAGAAGTCGATGTGCGGCAGGCGACGGTCGAGCCAGCCGGGGATGGCCCACGCTCGCTCGCCGAACATGCCCAGCAGTGATGGCACCAGCATCATCCGGATCACGGTGGCATCGAGCAGCACTGCCAGGGCCAGGGTGACGCCCAGCTCGGTCGGTGGGATCGGGCCGGTCACGCCGAAAGCCACGAACACGACGATCATGATCAGCGCCGCGTTGGTGGTCGGTCGCCCCGTACGGGCAACGCCCTCTCTGACGGCGAGCTGAGCGTCTCCGGTGGCGTCGCGTCGCTCCTTGATGGCCGCGAGGAGGAACAGCTGGTAGTCCATCGACAGCCCGAACAGCAGGGCGAAGAAGAACAGCGGCGCCCATGCATCGACGAATCCCTGGGGCTCGATGCCCAACAGCGATGCCCCGTATCCGTGCTGGAAGATCAGCGTGGCGAAGCCGAAGCTCGCGGCGACGCCGACGAGGTTCAAGACGATCGAGGTGATCGCGATGAAGAGGCTGCGGAACACGACCAGCAGCAAGGCAAAGGCGACGAACATGATCGCGCCGATCGCCAGCGGGGCGGCCCCGGTGAGCGCGGCCGTCAGGTCGTGGTTCTGGGCGCCCGGTCCACCGACCGCGGCCGCGGGCACCGCGGCGTCGAGCCGATCGCGCAGACGCCCGACGAGATCGGACGTGGCCTGGTCGTCGACGGCGGTCGTCGGGATCACACGAACGACGGTCCGTCCGCTCTCCGCCGGTTCGGCGACGACCTGGGCGGCCACCACGCCGGGATCGTTGGCGGCGACAGCGACCACTGTTGCCGCGTCGGCGGCCGGCACGCTGATGAGCAACGGCGCGGCGGCGCCGGGTCCGAACGCCTCGACGACCATCTCGTATCCGTCGCGGCTCTGCTCGCCGCGATCGACGACCCTTGCTCCTGGCATGCCCAGGCGCATGCCGAGCGCCGGGCTGGCCAGCAGGAGAAGAATGCCCAAGCCGGCCGCCAGAGTGGCGCCGGGGCGGCGCATCGCGGCCGCGGTCCAGCGTGTCCACCGGCCTTCGGCCGCCCGGTCGGGGTCGTCGTGGCCGCGGGCCACGAGGACGCGGTCACCGAGCGCCACGAGGATCGCCGGAAGCAGCGTGAGCGACGCAGCAGCGGTAGCGATCACCGACAAGATCATGCCGAGAGCCATCGAGCGGAACACCATGACGGGAACGAGGAACACAGCGGCGAGCGACAGCACCACTGTGAGCGCCGAAAGGAACACGGCCTTGCCGGCGGTGGCCAGGGTTCCGGCGACGGCGTCGAGTCCGTTCTTGCCATCCTCACGTTCTTCGCGGTAGCGCGACACGATGAACAGGCTGTAGTCGATGCCGACGGCGAGGCCGATCATCATCGAGAAGTTCATCGACCACACCGACAGCGGTGTGAATCCCGTGCCGAGGTGGAGGGCGGCGAATCCGGCTGCGATTCCCGCGACGGCCAGGATCAGCGGGAGCCCGGCGGCGATGACCGAGCCGAAGGCGATGAACAGCAGGATGAGCGTCGGTAGACCCGAGAGCAGCTCGGCGCGGTGCAGCGCTTGCTCGTTCTCGGTGTTGAAGTCGTGCCAGACCGCCCATTCTCCGGTGGTGTTCGCCGACGCGCCGTCGGGCAAGGTGATCGACGCGACGGTCTCCATCACCGCTCCAGCCGATTCAGGAAGGTCGGAGTCGCTGGTGGCCGCGAGCCCGACGGGGATGAGGGCAGTGCGCCCATCGAGAGCGATCAAGCCGGCCTCCGGTGGGGCGGCGAGGGGGTCGACGACGCTGGTGGTGCCCGGGCTGCCCTGCAGCCCGGTCACCAACGCGGTCAGGCCGGCCGCGCCGTCGGCGATCGGCGCGTCCTGGCGGTAGACCACGATTGCCGCCTCGGCACCGAGCTGCGGGAAGTCGCCGCGGATCTCGTCGCGCACCTCCTGCGCGGTAGACCCCTGCGCCTCCCATCCGGCGCCGGACAGTGCCGACGTGAGCGTGGCCGCCAGTGGTCCTGCGATCAGCACCACGAGCGCCCAGATGGTGAGCACGCGGCGCGGTCGACGTGCAGAGGCGCGACCGATGCGGGCGAGCAGGCCATCTCGGTCGTGGTGCAGCGGCTCTGACTGGTCGGGGCGGTCTTCGAGGAGGGTCATCGCGGGCGGCGGTGGATCTGCGGGGTGTCTGGTCAGGCCAGCTTGGTGAACATCTTCTTGACGTCGGCGATGTCGTAGCCCTCGGCGGCAGAGCGCTCGGGGTCTTCGAGGCACCACGTGAGGCCTGCGGCCACCAACACGAACCCGGCCTGCTCGAGCGCCTTGTTGGCCGCCGACAGCTGGGTCACCACGTCGCGGCAGTCGCGGTTGTCGGCGAGCATCTGCTGGATGCCGCGCACTTGGCCTTCGACCCGGCGGAGGCGGCGGATGACATCGCTGACGGTGTCCTCTGGGAGCTCCATGGACCACACCATACACATACCCGAGGGGGTATAGCAACGTGCCGAATCGAGCGTGTTCTCAGATCACGCAGAGGCGGAACAGGCCGCGCTCTTCGAAGATGGCTTCGTACGCCTGCATCTGTTCGGGCGTCGGCTCCTCGAGTCGACGAGCGCCGGTCCGCACCCCGTGTTGCCGGAAGCCGATCAGCTTCAACCGCATCGCCGGATCCACGTCGGCCAGCCAGCGGGCGGTCGTGTCGAGCAGTCGGGGGTCGTCGTTCGTCCCAGGTATCAGCAGGAGCCGAACCTCGTACAGGCGGTCGACGGCGCCGAGGTAGCGGATCGACTCGAGCACCTGGTCGTTCGGCTGCCCGGTCATCGAGCGGTGGATCTCGGCGTCGAGGCACTTCAGGTCGATCATCGCCCCGTCCATCACGGGCAGCAGCGACGTCCACGTGCACCGTTCGGTCGCGCCGTTGGAGTCGACGAAGCAGGTCAGCCGCGCCAGGTCGGGGTCGGCCTTGATCGCCGTGAACAGCGCCAACACGAACTCGGCCTGCTGCGTGGCTTCACCGCCGGAGACGGTCACTCCTGATAGGAACGGGGCGGCGCGCCGGATCTCGGCGAGCAGGTCGTCGACATCGCCGCGGCGGGCCTTCGGAGTCGAGTCCCATGGACAGGTCGTGATGCACACGTCGGTGCCTCGGCATGCTTCGGCACGCCACTCGACGGCGCCCCCGAGCGAGAAGCCGAGCGCCTCCGACGGGCACGACGACACGCAATCGCCACAGTTGTTGCACACGTTGATCGTGTACGGGTTGTGACACGCGATGCAGTCGAAGTTGCAGCCCTGCAGGAAGACCACGAACCGGTTTCCGGGACCATCGACGTTGGAGAAGGTGATGGTGTCAGCTATCAGGCCGAGGGTCGCGCTCATGGCATCCGATGCGCTTCACGGCGCGTTGGGTGAGGTGGTACGAGGCTTCCGACCCGGCGGCCAGGTAGTCGCTTCCATGGCGGGCACCTCGGGTGTCGATGTCGACGAGGTCGCTCTTGCGCACGAGGTAGCCGGTGATCCGGATGAACTCGTTGGAGTCGAGGTTGAACGTGAAGTCCCTCATGCCCGAGGAAAACGCGCCGCGGATGATGTCGACCACAGCTTGCGGGTTGCGCACGGCGGTCTCGTC
>CXWL01012264.1_pt1 | contig 36974 bp, 36 predicted proteins | sample 590931 | NCBI WGS metagenome assembly CXWL01 (sample SAMEA3498368, study PRJEB10139) | groundwater metagenome | biome: water well; material: biofilm material | place: Germany | collected 2015-04-27 | reverse complement strand
CTCAGACAAGGCGTTTAGCAGGACCGGACCACAGAATGACCCACTGGAAGGTGGAAAGATCCCCAATAGAGGATGGGTCGAAGATTGTGATTACGTCCCCCAAGGCCGGGGACAAGGTCAGCGACAGCTTTGAGCTGAAGTATGAATTGACCAAAGGCTCTCAAGCTGCGCATGCCCATGTGTTTGTGGACAATGAGTACCAGAAGGGTTTTCAAGGAATGGTCAAGGGCCTGAGCAAGGGGACGCACCAGATCACCGTGACCGGCGCCACGAAGGACCATGCCCTCGTCGCCGCCAGCCAGACCATCACCGTCGACGTGCAGTAACACTGCGACCAGCCTCCTTAAAGCCACCAGGGCCTCTTTTACTAGAGGCCCTGGTGGGCCACATACTCATAAATCTTTTCCAATCCTCGCAATAGCAGCCCTATTCCTACGAGAAGACGCAGTTCCGCGACAGCGCCGGCAGAGAAGCTGATGAAGCTTGACGATTTTCTCTGCTTGCCCAACACAGGGGCCTGAGAAGGGTGAGGGGAGGGAAAGGATTGACAGTATCGCAATCACAAAGTAGCCTGTTTCTAATACCTGGTGGTTCGAACAAGGAGGCTCTGTATGATGAGGCCTATCGTGTTCATCGGATTGGGAATCGCGTTATTAGCGAGCACTCTCAGCGGCGCATCAGTCTTTGCAGCGGATAAACCGGTCGAGGATGGGTCGAAGATTATGATCACGTCTCCCAAGGACGGGGATAAAGTCAGCGACAACTTTGAGTTGAAGTATGAGTTGGTCAAGGGTGCCCAAGCTGGGCATGTGCATGTGTACGTGGACAATGAATATCAGAGGGGATTTCAAGGAACGGTCAAGGGCCTGAGCAAGGGGGAACATCAGATTACCGTGAAAGCTGCCAATAAGGACCACGCAGTTGTCACGGCCACCCACACCATCACCGTCGATGTGCAATAGCGCTGCAACCAATTAGTACAAAGCGCCAGGGCTTCTTGCGAATGAGGCCTGGCCTGCACATATTGAACAACCCCTTGCCGAACAGGCAGCGCATATCCAATCTCAGCCCAACTTTGAAACCCCAGACTGTATTTAACTCGCGACGGTTATGCGTGAACATGCCGAAGACTTCGTGACCAATGATCCTACCCTCAAGCAATTCAGCGATGTCCGGTGGTTGTGCCTGAGAACCTTTTCTTGCCTACCCCTCTTCCCCCTCCCTCATCCCACGCTTCCCCCTCCCCCCTACCCATCGCATCCCATGGGTATTGTACAAAAATGAAAAATAGATACAACCAAGCGTACAGAGTTGTACGTATACGTAGTCGCCACAGTGCTAAGTCATTGAAACTACTATGATGTGGTGCTGGATCGCAAATTGCTATTCCCTCGTGCGAGTTCACTCATATAACGAGGGAGGATGCGGTTATGGATTGCCCAAAGTGCAAAGGATTGATGATGTTGGAACGATTCTCAGACTTTTTCCTGGTCTTCTATGCATGGAAATGCGTCAATTGCGGAGCAGTCATCGATAAAACGATTGCCAATAACCGGAGAAACAGCCTCGCCGCCAAAGCCGCGAAGGAAGTTGAACAAGCCACCGTATAACACAATAACACACCAGCAGTAGACATCAGAGTTCCGGTGTCGCACATGTGAATTTCGGCTATGAGCGGACCGGAGCTCTTGGATGCGTTCAAGGCCAGCAACTGCCTACCTTATGGCCTCCTCGTCATACGCAACAAACCTTCATAGGTTCGTGCGATCTTTTATCCCCTGCTGACGTCTTTCCTTCCAAGTCTTCGCCTTCCCTGTTTTCCAATCTGACCATGTAAAGTTAGCCCCGTCAGAGCAACGCCTCATTCCAGAGAGCTCTCTATCCTATGGTGTCGCGAAGGGTCCAGTTGTATGATGAAACATCGATGCTCGAATAGCGCAATGCGATGCCCGCACTGCTCAGGTAAACATTTACGCCAGCCATCAGGTAGAAAGACTCGAACGATCGGGAAGGCCAATGACACACGACGCTGAAACTTCAGGGGAATTGCTTTCCCGCCGTGAAATTTTGCGGTATCTGAGCGCTACTGGCGCTGCCTGGCTGATGGCCGGGAGCCTGAACCCCAGACGGGCCGATGCGGGCATACTGGTTCCTTCATGTGTCGTCCGACCGGAGCAAATGGAAGGGCCTTACTTTGTCGACGAGCGTTTAAATCGCTCCGATATTCGTTCAGATCCAACCAATGGGCAAGTCAGACCCGGTACGCCCTTGGCTCTGACGCTGCGTGTCTCGCGGCTCAACGCCGGAGACTGTCAACCGCTGCCAGGCGCTCAAGTTGATATCTGGCACTGCGACGCGCTGGGGGTCTATTCGGATGTGCAAGATCCCGGGTTCAATACCATAGGCCGGAAATTTCTTCGGGGATACCAGATGACCGATGCGCGCGGCGAGGCTCAGTTCATCACTCTATACCCCGGCTGGTATCCGGGCCGAACGGTGCACATTCATTTCAAGATTCGCACCGCGCCTGCGGCTAAACGGAGCTTTGAGTTTGTCTCACAACTGTACTTTCACGATGAGCTGACAGATCGAGTTCACGCTGCTTCCCCCTATGCCGCGAATGGACCTCGCACCACGCGAAACCCTCATGATTGGATCTTCCGCCAAGGTGGCGACCGCCTTATGCTGGCTCCGGCGGCACTGGCCGGCGGCTATGAAGCAGCGTTTCCGATCAGCCTGCAACTTCCTTAAACTTGTNNATAGGCGGAGCGACACGGAGATTGGGCGGCCCTGCATAATAGAGTCGTTTTTCTTGCAACCTCCTCATAAGTACGTATACTGAACCACGTAGACCGTAATTCCCTCCGGCTATGAATGAGAGGCAGCATGGCCAAGATCGACGAACTTTTTAGAATGATGGCGGAACAGGGCGCCTCCGACCTGCACTTGATTACAGGTCAACCGCCGGTCCTACGGATCGATGGAGAGTTGGTGCGGGTTCCCGGTCAGGCTCCTCTCACTCACGACGGCCTCCACGAGTTGCTGTACGAAATTATACCGGGGTCGAAGAAAGATCAGTTCGAGGCTTCTGGCGACGTCGATTTCGGCTATGAAATTCCAGGGCTCGCGAGGTTTCGTTCAAACTTCTTCAATCACAAGTACGGCATCGGAGCGGTGTTCCGGAAAATCCCCAATAAGGTGCTGACGGCAGAAGAATTAGGGCTGCCGCCGATCTTGACAAAGGCCGCCATGTTGAAAAAAGGGCTGGTCCTGGTCACGGGTCCAACTGGAAGCGGTAAGTCCACGACCTTGGCGGCGATGGTCGACTATGCCAATAAGAATCGAAAGGATCATATTCTGACGGTCGAAGATCCGATCGAGTTCGTGCACCAGAGTCAAGGTTGCATCGTGAATCATCGAGAGGTAGGACTGCATACGATGACGTTTGCGTCGGCCTTGCGCGGCGCATTGCGTGAAGATCCCGACATCATCCTCGTCGGAGAAATGCGGGATCTTGAAACGATTTCTCTGGCGGTCGAAGCCGCGGCCACAGGGCACTTGGTCTTCGGAACGCTGCACACAGAAAGTGCCGCCAAGACGGTCGATCGGATCATTGAGGTTTTCCCCCATGGTGAACAGCCTCAAATCCGGAATACACTATCGACAGCGCTACGAGTCATCGTCGCTCAGAACCTGTTTAAGCGGATCGATCGGAAAGGGCGCTGTGCCGCGCTCGAGATTTTGGTCTGTACTTCCGCCGTCAGCAATCTCATTCGGGATGCCAAGACGGTCCAAATTGCCTCGCTCATGCAGACGGGAAAAGCCGTCGGGATGCAGACCTTGGACGATGCCATTCAGGAACTTCTGAGTTGGAAGTGGATCTCGCCCGAAGAAGCCTACGAGAAATCTATCGATAAGAATCGCTTCGCCAAGCTGCTCAAGACGCCTCCCGACGCGCTTCAATGATCTGACTGCAGATCGTCTTCCTTCGTTCTTGAAATTGATCCGCTGATGGTTTTTCCCTCATCTTCCCCGCTGTTTGCACAGGGTACGAACTATTGCAGCGGAAATCGATTCTTGCACTCCTTGCAGTAAGGATAGGGAATAGAGCGGCTATTCGTGCTTGGCACGGAAGGCTGATGTCAGACGAGCTTTGGTTGCAGTAGATGGTGACGCCATCTCGTCTCGATGATGATCCTGATGGGATGAGTGACGCAGGACTTGGCGCACCGTACGCAATTGATCCCGGTACCGAGCGCAGGCGTTGCAAATCCAATAGTGGAGCTGAAGACTGAGCCTCGTCGACCAGGGCAGCGGTCGATCCATAGCCTCCGACGCCCAGTGGGTAATGTCTTTGCAAGGTGGCGTAATCCGAGCTAGCAATGTGGTGATCATGAGGTGCTGAACCGTTCGGTTCTTACCGCTCCTATCGATAGGACATCAAGGATGAAGTGTGGCGTCGTCCCCTCTCCCTCGCCGAAGACCCTTGCCTCCCTTCCCTTGAGTCGATTGAGGAATCGTTTTCTTACGCTGCCGTACAACCACTTGTTTTACTGAAACTTTCTGGGCATCGAATTGGACGCCAAGATCTTCAATCAAGACCCGCAGGGGCTCAGCCACCGACCAAGCTTGAGCGTAACAGCCACGCGGGCAATGGGGCGCTTCGCCGTCGAAAATCTCTGAGACTTGGCCAAGGCAAGCTTCTTTCAAGTGATCGCCGATCCCATCCAGAAACGCTCGCGCCTGCTTGAGCGCGGCAGGTTTCTTTCCATGAACTTTAATCCAAGCCGTCACAAACGGGCCCAACAAGAAGGGCCAGACAGTCCCTTGATGGTAGGCGCCGTCTCGTTCCGACACACCACCTTCATACCTGCCACGATAACGACTGTCGGTGGGCGATAACGTGCGGAGCCCGACCGGCGTCAGGAGTTGCGCTTCGATGAGACAAAGAATCTGTCGCGCCCGGTCGCGAGGCACCAGTTCGTCGACCAGCGAGATGGCATAGAGTTGGTTGGGACGGAGCGACGCATCGCTCCCTTCCGGTCCATCGATCACATCATAGAGATAGCCGCCGGCTTCATGCCAAAACCTTGCTCGAAACGATGCAATCGCTCGCTCTCGGTCGTCCCGACATCGAGCCGCATAGGCTGCGTCACCAAACTGTCTGGCCAGCTGTTCGCCGATCTCCAACGCCCGAACCCAGAGCGCCTGGATCTCCACCGGTTTTCCATGGCGTGGCGTGACGACCCAATCACCGACCTTCGCATCCATCCAGGTCAACTGCGCGCCAGGCGCCCCGCCCGTAATCAAACCATCCTCGTCCATTCTAATTCCGTACCTTGTGCCTTGACGGTAACCGTCGAGGACCTGTTTCACGGCGGGCCAAGCGGTCGCTCGCACGCGAACCTCATCTTGTGAGGTTGCGAGGTAACGGCCGATCGAATGGATAAACCAGAGCGACGCGTCGATCGTGTTGTATTCCGGCTGCTCTCCTATGTCCGGGAAACGGTTCGGCGCCATGCCTTCGGATACGTGTGCGGCGAAAGCAGCGATGACCTGCCAAGCCACGTCCATTCGCCCTGTAACCAGACAGAGACCTGGGAGCGAGATGAAGGTGTCACGGCCCCAATCGGTAAACCAGGGATAGCCGGCGATGACTGTTTGTCCTGTCCCTCGCTCGGCGAGGAACCGTTCCGCAGCGCACCAGAGCTCGCCGGCCAAAGAATCAGCGGTTGGGGCTGCTTGTCGGACTGTGTCTCGGCGAGACTTCTCCTGCTTCACAAGGTCCAGAACATTGAGCCGATAGATAGTCTCGCTGGTGAAGGCCAAGGTCCTGGTGGATCCTGACTCAAGGTCGAACATAAACTCTCCGGGAGACCACCAGTCTTCTTCGGCATGGAGCCCACGTTGCCGTTCGACAGGAAACTGTACACGCCGATACCAAATCGATTCTTGGCGATACTCGCCCGAGTGGAAGGCCCGCACTGGAGGCAGATCGGAGTACGGGTGCCACAGAACCATCTCGATTCCGGCCAAGGCCTTCGTCGAGAGGCTTCCGTTCTCGTGATGCGTCCCATGATAATCGCGCCCGGTCAGCTTCGGCCTTATTCGTAGCCTGGCCCGGAGCTGCTTCTTGCCGACCAACTTCCATCGCACCACTACAATATCGCGTCCGTGGATCAGTAATATCTCTCGCTGGACCGTTATGCCATTGCAGTCGAAGGTCCAGGTCGGCCAGGGATCTGTTGAAAACTCGGTGCAGTGGTCATAGCCGGCAGGATAGACGGCGCCTGGATAGAGATTTGTTGAGAGCGGAATCGCCTGGCCATCGATATCGAGCCATTCTTCGAGCTGATTGACCAGAACAACCCGTTCGCTCGGCGGCTTACGTGCGGTCAATAAAAGTGCATGGTAGCGACGGGTATTCGCCCCCACAACTGTGCCGGAGGCAAATCCCCCTTTCCCATTCGTCTCAAGCCATTCGAGACTCAAGGCCCGGTCGAGATTCCGGCAATCTTCGGCCCCGATCTTCACGCCTCACCCCTTACCCTTTACCCCTCACATCTTCACTCCCCAGATTGCTGAATCAGCTTCGCCACCAAACCGGTCCAGCCGGTCTGATGACTTGCGCCGATGCCGGCTCCGTTGTCTCCGTGGAAATATTCGTAGAACAAGATGTTGTTGCGCCAATGAGGATCGTTCTGAATTCGATTCGTCCCGCCGAACACCGGGCGCTTCCCCTCGGCATCCTGGAGAAAGATGTGCGTCAAACGGTGTGAGATTTCCGCCGCCACTTGCCAGAGTGTGAATTGATGGCCCGACCCAGTCGGGCACTCCACCCGATATTGATCGCCGAGAAAGTAGTGAAACTTCTGAAGCGACTCGATCAAGAGGTAGTTGACCGGGAACCAGATCGGCCCGCGCCAATTCGAGTTGCCCCCAAACAGGCCTGTACTGGACTCCGCCGGTTCGTAGTCCACGCGATGCTCTCGGCCCATGACCGAGACGACGTAGGGATGATCCTTGTGATAGCGCGAGAGTGCGCGGATGCCGAAGGGAGACAGGAACTCCTCTTCATCCAGCATATAGCGCAACACGGATTTTAGCCGATCGCGGCTCACGAGCGACAGAAAGCGCCTCACACCTCCGTCGGAAGACTGTGTCTCCAAGTGCTGCGCAAAATCAGGCCGATTCTCGATGAACCACTGCATGCGATGTTTGAAGCGCGGCAGGCTGTCGATGAGTTCCGAGTCGAGCGTTTCCACGGCAAACAGGGGGATCAGCCCCACCATGGAGCGGACCTTCATGTGCGTGGTTTCCCCATTCGGCAGGTGCAGTACGTCGTAGAAGAAGCCGTCCTCGCGATCCCACAATTCGATCTTTTGGCCGCCAATGTTGTTCATGGCGCGGCAGATGTAGACGAAGTGTTCGAAGAATTTGCTGGCCACATCTTCGTAAGCCCGATTGTCTCGGGCGAGTTCCAGCGCGATCGTCAGCATGTTAAGGCAATACATGCCCATCCAGCTGGTGGCATCCGACTGTTCAATGTGGCCGCCGGTCGGCAAGGGCGCGCTACGGTCGAACACCCCGATGTTGTCGAGTCCGAGGAAGCCGCCTTGGAAAATGTTTTTCCCATCGGCATCCTTGCGATTGATCCACCAAGTAAAATTCAAAAGAAGTTTATGGAACACGCGCTCTAAGAACCGACGATCGCCGACGCCTTTTCGTTTCTTTTCAATCTTATAGATACGCCAGGCCGCCCAGGCATGGACCGGCGGGTTCACGTCGCCAAGCGCCCACTCATAGGCCGGAATCTGTCCGTTCGGATGCATGTACCACTCGCGCAGCATGAGCACGAGCTGCTCCTTGGCAAAGGTCGAATCGACGAGGGCGAGAGGGATACAGTGGAACGCAAGGTCCCAGGCTGCGTACCAGGGATATTCCCATTTGTCCGGCATCGAAATGACATCGGCGTTATAGAGGTGCGTCCAGTCCGCGTTGCGACCCTGAAGGCGTTCGCGCGGCGGCTCCGGCATGCTCGGATCGCCCTTGAGCCAGCGATTCACCTCGTAGTGATAGAACTGCTTGCTCCAAAGCATTCCGGCAAAGGCCTGCCGCTGGACGCGGCGGGCATCTTCGGATATCCCGCTCGGAGCCAGACCGTCATAAAACTCATCGGCCTCCTGGATCCGTCGGGTAAAGACGGCGTCGAACTCCTGCTGGGCAAACTCCTGAACCTTTTCCTCATTGGTGAATCGGAGTTTGATCGTCTTCGTCTCGCCCGGTGCGAGCGTCAAGACATATTTGGCCGCGGCTTTGGTGCCCAGGTGATCCGGATTGACCGAATCCTTCTCACCCTGCACGACATAATCGTGGAAGCTGTCCTTCACGTACCTGGCGCCATCTTTGTCGCCATAGAGGCGGCGGCTATTGGTTTCGTTTTCGGTGAAGAGCAGGGTCGGCTGACCTTCGCAGAGGAGGCGGCGGAGGCCGTAGTAATCGTGCTGCGTTTCAATGATGCTCAGCTGGTCTGTCGACTCCCCTTGCTTGAAACGGGGGCGTCGAATGTCCGATCCCCAGGACCAGGTGTTGCGATACCAGATCGTCGGCAACAACGTGATTTCGGCTTGATCGGGGCCGCGATTCACAACCTGGATACGGATGCAGAGATCTTCGGGAGTCGCCTTGGCATACTCCACGAAGACATCGAAGTAGCGGTTCTCATCGAAAATACCGCTGTCGATCAATTCAAACTCGGGATCCTGGCGCCCTCGACGCCGATTCTCCTCAACCAGTTGAGTATAGGGGAACTCTGCCTGCGGATACTTGTACAAATACTTCATGTAGGAATGGGTCGGCGTCGAATCGAGGTAGAAATAACATTCCTTCGCATCTTCGCCGTGATTGCCTTCGTTGCCGGTGAGCCCGAAGATTCGCTCTTTCAAAATCGGGTCGCGGCCATTCCACAAAGCCGGCGCGAAGCAGATCAATTGATGACGATCACAGATACCGCCGAGGCCATCCTCGTTCCAGCGATAGGCGCGGGATCTGGCATGGTCATGGGGAAACGCTTCCCAGGCCGTGCCGTGAGGGCTGTAGTCTTCGCGCACAGTTCCCCAAGCCCGTTCGCTCAGATAGGGCCCCCAACGATTCCAGTGACTTTGACGTTTGGCATCCTCGTCCAAGCGCTGCTGTTCCGCCTGAATCGAAGGATGAGAAGCTGGTGCGCTCGGACGACGAGAGGCCATAGGACTCCTTCGGTATAAACTGTATAGAACTAGAGTCGGCCCGCTGTGTGAAGTCTTACAAGAAACTAGTACCAGGCAGCCCCGGTAGTCAAGCGGATGCGGTAGACCGATGAGCCTCCAGTAATGAATAGGGTCTGCCCATCCTCCCCCCATGCGACGTTGGAGGTCGGTTGCCCCGTCTCAACCGTGCCCAGGAGCGTGCCGTCAGGAGCGATGACGCTCAGCCCACCTGGACGTGCGCCAAAGATGTTGCCCTGCCGATCGACCTTAAACCCATCCGGCCCGAAGAACGGATCTTTCCGCCAGCGCGTCGCGTCGAAGAAGACGCGGCCGTTCGTCACGGTGCCATCAGGTTGCACATCATAGGCCAGCCAGGCTGCGCGCTTCGGGTCGACGTCTGATACGTAGAGCGTCTGCTCATCCGGCGAGAAGGCAATGCCATTCGGCGCCTTGATATCACGAATAAGCAAGGTCACCGTGCCATCTTTGGACAGACGATAGACTCCTTGCACGGGAGCTTTGCTCGAATCCTCGAAAGACTGAGGGAGCCCAAACGGCGGATCAGTAAAATACAAATCGCCGTTCGATTTGAACACCAGATCGTTTGGGCTGTTGATTTTGTGCGCATCGTAGTGGTCGGCGAGCGGTACGATCGTTCCGTTCGATTCCAACCGCCCAATTTGCCGGTCGCCATGCCGGCAGAGCACCAGTTGGCCCTTGACATCGAACGTGAGACCGTTCGAGCCAGGCTCCTTACCTGCGAAGGGTGATGTACCGCTATAGCCGCTCGATTTGAGATAGACGCTCGTTTCTTCGCCCGACTTCCATTTATAGACGGCGTTGGCGGGAATGTCAGAGAAAAGCAAATAGCCTCCCTGCTTGTGCCAGACCGGCCCTTCTACCCAGGTGAATCCATCGGCAATCCTTTCCAGCTTCGCGTCTTTCGGCACAAGCTGGTCAAAGCGCGGATCGTGGCTAGTGATGGTGACCGGTACAGTTTCAGCCCAAGCCGAACTGTTTAGGACGATCAGAGCGAACACAACGAAAGCTAGTGCTGGTCTTAATAGAGTTTCGGCAATTCGTTTCATATCTCCTCACCCCTTACCCTTTACCCCTCACTGCATCCATGGTCGCACCCCGACGACGTTCATTTTGATGCGATAGATGCCTGTGAGGGCGGTAATGTATAAGGTTTTGCCGTCGTCGTCACCCCAAGCCATGTTGTGCGGATCTTCCGGTCCCTTGATGAGGCCGAGCTGCTTGCCTTCCGGTGAGATGATCCAGATCCCGCCAGGACCGGTCGAATAGACGTTCCCCTTCTGATCGACCTTGAGACCGTCGAGTGCATCGGACCCTGGCGCATCAGTCATATCGAAGAAGAGTCGGCCACTTGTGAGCGTGCAGTCCGGCTTCACGTCGTAACGTAAAATCACCTTGCGTTTCTCATTCCAATTGTTCACGTAGAGGGTCTTCTCGTCCGGTGAGAACGCGAGGCCGTTGGGCGCATCGAGATCGGTACTGACCAATGTTACCGCTCCATCCTTCACGCAATAGACGCCACTGTACGGCAGCTCCTTGCGCGGATCGTCGAAGACTTTTGGGAGGCCGAAAGGTGGATCGGTCACATAGAGCGCCCCATCGGAGCGATAGACGAGATCGTTCGGGCTGTTGAGTCGCTTGCCGTCGTATCGATCGGCCAGCACCGAGATATTGCCGCGTGGTTCGACGCGGATCACACGGCGATTGCCATGTTGATTGATCGTGAGGCGACCTCTGCTGTCGAGCGTGAGCCCGTTCGAGCCAGGCTGGTGATACTCGCCGACGTTGAAGCCGCTATAGCCGCTCTTGGTTAGAAAAACGGATACCTGCCCCTCAGGTGACCAACGATAAATGGTATTGGCGTTGGGATCGCTGAAGAGGAGATATCCCGATGTTGTTGCCGAGGCTGGAACCCAAACCGGTCCCTCGGTGAAGAGAAAGCCACCAGCTAGTTTTTCAAGCTTGGCATCCGCTGATACGACCGCATCCAGGCCGGGATCGACCCTGATAATCTCCGTGCGCACAAGTTGCGTCGGGCCGATCTGGTTCGCCTTGTAGAAGTCGAGTGTCGCCGAGCGCACCCAGATGAAATTGCCTGGCGGGTTGGACAAGGGACCATTGATCCCGAACACCGCCAACTGAATCTTTTGACCTGGCCGTGCATTCCTGGTGAGCACCACACGGTTCGGAGCATTGAATCCCTTGATTAGTTGTCCCCCTGATTGCCCCAGCACCAACGGCAACTTTCCATCGACCCAGACTTCGGCGTAATCGTCGATCGCCGTTTCAAATACGACGGTCGAGCCTGTCGGATCAAGCGACCCAATCTTGTCCGGAATCGTGACGCTGGTCCGATACCAATTGAAGCAGAGGCGTCCGGTCGATCGCCGCTCTTCCAATTGAGCCGGCACAATCCGCTCCCATTGGGAATCGTCAAATTCCGCAGCGCTCGCATGCACATCGATATCTTGCGTACGGTTCGGCAGACCGGACGGAGCGAGGTCCGCACCAGGGCTATGATGATCGACATCGATGACTCTGACGTTGCTGTAGCGCCACTGACCCTTGACCAAACCGATTCCTTCCTCGGTCTTCAAATCAACGATCGCGTCCGGCCTCACCCCCGGCGCATCCCCGGTCACCTGCGCCCATGCAACCATGGGAGAGAACGCAAGGATCAGGGTTGCAAACACTGCCGTTTCCATCTTTCGAGCACTCATTAATTTCTCCATTTATATTGAAGGATGCTCAAAACGGTCATCCAACGAGGCCGCAGGCGAATCAAAACCGGAGGCGTACCCTCTGGGGTACGTTGAGGATTTTGATGAGACGAGAACGAAGTTGGGGGCCGTTTTCAGCATCCGCCTACCGCACTTTCACCACGTAGTAGTCAAACGGCGCCTCCACCTCCTTGAACCAATGCGGCACCCCGTTCGGAATGATCACCACGTCGCCCGGCACGAGCGTTCTCGCCTCACCTCCGGCCACTATTGGCGCGCGGAGTTCGTGCGGGGCCACGATTTTGATGCCGACAGGCGTACCGCCGGTAATCAGCTGCGCCGAACCCTTGAGAACGTAGACAATGTCCGTGTCGAGTTCGTGAACCTCGACGACGCCCGCCTTGTCGCGATGGCTGGCGTGAACCATATAATTTCTGGCTGCGTGCATCATGTTTTCGTCTTCGCCGACAAGAACTGTGCCTTTCTGAAAGGAAGCCGCCACTTTCTGGCTTTCGATGTAGGTGACAGGAAGCGGCGTATGCCCGTTAGTCATTCCCGCCATCTCCATGTTGTCGAGGGACTTTGCACCGACAATGGCAAGCTCCTCATCCTGCTGCGCGCTGGCTGCGCCGCTGACACCGATCGCCCCGACAACCTTGCCCTCCCATTCAAGCGGAATGCCTCCCTGCAGCGGCGTAAAGTTCTGAAGATCGCTGCCCAGGGTGACCATTGAGGTACGCCCGCCCTTGATCGCGTCTTCAAAGACCTTCGTGGGTTTCTTAAAGAGAGCCGAGGTGCGCGCTTTGCCGATGGCAATGTTTGCACTGGCAGCAAAGGTCTGATCCAACCGTTCTAGTGCCAGTAAGTTGCCTCCATCATCGACGACGGCAATCGAACCTCCCGGTGCGCTGACGCGCTTTGCTTCAGCGACTGCCGTGGCAATGACCTTCTTGGCACCCTCCAGCGTGAGGCCTCGCTTGTCGGCCACGGATTCGGCGTAACTGATGGATGCCAGCATCGCGATGACCACTCCTGTGACTGTTGCAGTGATGTGTTTCATGACCGTTCTCCTTTTCGCGGATATTGAGCTATCCGCGTTCCACTCTGCAGTTCCTGTGGTTCGTCTCGTTTATCTGGTTTATTGGGCTCGCCTGACTCAAACCAGAGAAACCAAACAAACCAGAGAAACCAAATAAACCTGACTGTTGACGGCTGACAGTTACGGTTTCGTGAACGATGCGGCAACGGCCGCGCCGGCCAAGGCGATATCCTCATCCTGCTGCGGCGTTTCTCCGCTGACTCCGATCGCCCCGATCACTTTTCCATCGATGATGATGGGCACGCCACCTTGTAGTGCCACGGCTCCGTGAAGGGCCAGGGCGGATACTCTCCCGTTCTTCACCTGATCTTCGAAGACTTTGCTGGGCCGGCGATAAATCGCCGCGGTCCGTGCCTTGTCGATGCCGACGTTCACACTGGCCACCTGCGTGTCGTCTAAACGTTCCAGCAACAACAGCGCTCCTCCTTCATCGACCACGGCAATGACCACTCGGGCACCTTCAGCCTTTGCCTTGACTTCCGCCACGGCAGCGATTTTCTTGGCTCCGTCCAATGTCAACGCGGTCTTCTCCACCAGCTGCGCCTGGGCAGTCCCGACGGCGATCGCCGCGGCCACGGCCGCGAATAGCATCGGTCGGATCATCGGTGCCTCCTGTGCATGTTCCGGCTTGAGGCAAGAGGTAAGAGCTGCCGAACGACTCGACACCACCCCTTACCCCTCACCCCTTACCTTTCACCAGTTCCTACCGGCTCATCGCCATGCTGTCTGAATGCGACCGCTCTCCAGACGCTGTCACGATGGGCTTCGAGAATGACGCCTCACCCAACAGTACCTCGGCAAATGCGCACCAGACCTGCACCTTCGCCACATCGTTGATATAGGCAGGCACAGTGATCGTCCGATTCTGCTTATCGCCCTTAATCGCCAGGCGATTCAGCAGGTACACATTGCCTTTTGTATCCACCACCTGCCAATGCGGCGCGGGCGTTTCCGGAATCTTGAAATCATCGGACCAGGTCAAGGTGTCGGTATTGCCCGATCTTGCATGGGCCGCTGTGCCGCTGTTAGCCTTGACGCCTTCGAACTTCGACGTCGTGTGGGCGTCGGCTGCAAAGCCGATCGACGCCACGAACAACCCCGTCGCAGCAACCATGGACAGCAATCCCATCTTGAATACGCTCTTCGCACTCATAGCACCCTCCTTGTTATTATGGTAAACGCACTGAGTTGATTTCACTCAGCCTCGCGGGATATTCCGCTCTGCACCTCTGTCGGACAAGGAGGCGAGTCCTTACAAGATGAACGTGAAGCGTATTTCGTTATTCGCGCGAGGCTCGCGAGATTTGCGAGAAAAGCGGGGCGGGTGAGACGGACGACGGTTCGAGGTCCGAAGTTCGAGGTTTTCGGAATTTCGAACTCGGAAATTCGAACTTCGTGTCGCGCCTGTCGCGCACGTCGTGCTTGTCTCGCTCGCAATTTTCGAGCAACGAGAGTTCACGCCATGCCGCTACGGCAGAAGATGCAACGTTGGTCATTGCCGTGGTGGAGTTTTGCGCAGTGGACGCGGCAGGCGCCGGGGAAACGCAGATAACATTCCGCCGCCAGTAACATCCCAAGGAGCGGCGCCGTCATGTACACCCAAAAGTCTGTCCAGAGATGCGCGGGGAGCGCGGAGGCGAAGCTCCGAGCCGGATTCATGCTCATGCCGGAGAACGGGGCCTCGATGGCGATGTACATTGCCACGAGCGCGCCGGCAAAGACACCGGTCCAGACATTCAATCTCTGGTGGTTCGAGACGATCAACACGGCGAGCATGAGCCCAAACGAGATGCAGGCCTCTGCTGCGAAGGCCACGCCGGCTCCATCGAGTCCCGGTACCGTGACGACGTAGTTGACCGCTGGATGTTCGATCGCCATTCCAATTGCCAATGAAGCGACGAGCAGCCCGATCAATCCGCCTGCGAATTGCGCAAGCACGTAGAAAACCGCGTCCAGGCCCTGAATCTTTCCAAGCCGAAAAAAGGTTATTGTGACGGCAGGATTGAGATGGGCCCCGGATCGTTTCCCCCATGGGGAATAGATAATCCCGATTGCCGTGAGTCCCATGGCAATGCCAATCAACACCCGTCGAACGACCGGATCCGGCAGCAGTGGATAGAGCGGCGAATGGGGAAATTCGAGCAGCGAGGTCACGACGGCAGCAGAGATCATAAACAGGCCAAGGCCAGCCGCCTCTATCAAGTACTCAGGCCAATGATCTCGCACGATGTCAGATGGCGCTTGCATAGAGGTAGGTTCCACTCTTTCCCTTCGCACGCGCCGGCACCGTAACCTGAGGCGCCGGCTGCGGCGCAACCGCATAGCAAATCCGAGTTGGATCGGGCCCACGATAGCCGGCGCTCAACCAAACCTCTTCAGCCGTTTCATGGCAGGGTCGGCAACGCCATCGCGTCATCGTCAGGGTTCCCTTCTCGTCCTCGAATACTTGGCTACTGGTGCTCACCATCGTGAGATCACACGCTGGGCAATGCATGAAGTCCTCCTTCACGGTTGTATAGCAGGATACTGAAAATCCGCCCCACGGCTCGCGAAAAGTAATTCGTAAAACGTGAAAGGTTTCAGGGGAAAAATACTCCGCAGTCCTACGTTTCACCTTTCACGTCTTACCTTTTACGGCCCTTGCCCCAATCATAAAGCTGTCGTTCATACACGTTCCGTTACATCTGGGGCACGGCATCCCGACCTCCTTGTCCAACCGGCGCCGCCGCAGGGGCAGATGGTAAAGGAGGCATCCCTACCCCCAGCTTCAGCCTCCACTCTAAAAACTCCACTTGTTGACTCAACCACCAATAGGCAATACGGAGGTGATGTTCACGCAAAGCGCGTCGGCTGTGTTGCATCGTCCAGTAGATCCTCGTCTTCACCGGTCACCTCACATACTTGGCCATTCGTCGCAGAACCAGCCCGCGTCTTACACAATTGGTGCACGACACGCTTTAGAGCGAATGATTGAGTTGCGGTTCAGTGGGACAGTGCGCGATCAGGGCGGAACGCCACGACAGCAGAAGCAGGGTCTTGAAGACTAGCCAACGCCGCTTTGGCCCGATCGACATAGTAGGCCCACTCGCGGCTGGAATATCGCGCGAGGACACGCCGATATAACGCCCGAGCTTCCTTCAGTTCTTCAACCTCCGCCATCACAGCGGCAGCCCTGAGGGTGCAGGCCACTCCAAGCGCTTGAGGATCGATCGCCGTTCGGACCGGCTGGCTCATCACATGTTGTCCCCATACCCTCATCCACGCGGGAGGTTCAACCTCCGCCCTCTCTACCAATTCGAACTTCTCGACGATCAGAGCCAACTCCATGGGATCTGTGCTGACAAGACAATGCTGATAGCCTTCCCACAACGGCATGACAGAGAACGAGACCTCCTCGGTCGACCGTTCAAGGAACGGCATACTCTGGCAGCCACTGAGGAGAATGATGAGAAAGCAGACAGTCCCCCGCATGGAGTTCTGTCGGCAAAGTGTGATGGCCCTTACATAGGCCAAGGAGCAAAAAATAGGAATGAGCTACTGAAAACTGGAGGCCGGCAGCGGCTCACACCTGAGCTCTCAAAACGTGGGTATTGACTGGAGCGACGGATTACATACTGGGGATGAGCTTCCGAGGAGGAGGAGCCTGGAGAACTGGCGGAGCGGAGCCACGTTGGGCTCCGCTAACCGCCAGAACGTAGAAATCGTGAAACCAATACAACACTGGGAAAAACTACTTCTTGGCGGATTCTGCCATCTTCCCGTTCAACCAGACCGTTTGGCCTTCCTGCAATTGCATCTCTTTTCCATCCTTGGTCACCATCTTGCCATTCATCATAACCCGGGCGCCGTTCATCATCGTCGTCTCGCGATCCATCCGACCGATTTCCTTCCCGTCCTGCAGGCGCCACATCTTGCCATCCTTCAGCATCACGCCATCTTTTTCCTCGGCCATCGCTGGGACCGCGAGGAACGACAGGGACAAGGCAAGTCCGACAACTGCGAGGGCAATGTTTCTATAATTCATGGTAAATCAAACCTCCATTAAGTTAATGAATGATGTAATTGAATGCTCCCTGACAACGTGAAACCTGGAGCGGCAAGGAGAACCGTATCCCGGCTTGGGCGGACTTGTGGATATCCTCGTTACCTGACTGCCACCGTTCGTCAAGTTCGAGGTTGTGCATTCGTGTTGTGGCCGCGAGCATGCAGATTCCCGTGGCTGGAGCGATACAATATGACCCGATGAACCGGACGAGGATCGCCTCTGTACCGGCTGGCACACCGTCACGGATAAATCTCGATCGGTACGAACGCGCATCACAAACAACTGCTCGCCTTATTAGAGATGGTCAAGCTTATTGCGTGATGCTCATGGAGTTTCCCGATCACCCGTTCAGTCATCATGACCACGCGGCGCCGGGCAGGCAGGGAACTGATGATCCCATCGGTAAAAAAATATTCCGAGGGAGTCGGTCATTCGCCGCCATACCGCGACACACTGTGACGACGCCGACCGATTTGAGGTGGGTAGTAGCCTCAACCACAGGCCACGAAGCCGAAGCCTGAATCGCGCATCGCTTGCGTGGCATGTGCCGCAGACTGTTGCGGCAAACAGTACGAAGACGCTTCGATCAGTTTCACTCCCGCACCGCAACAACGCATCATCTTCTTCTCACATGATACTCACAATAACCGCTTTTAGGCTTTGTATTATCCACTAATACTAAGAGGCTGTCAAGTACGGGGGTATCAGTGTATACTGCCCTCAATAAACACAGAGGACGGATACGATGTTTGCACCGAGTATGGCCAAGACCGAAATGACGAGGTTTTGGCAGTTTATGTTTGATTTCTGCCATGAGGACTATTCTTGTGTGCTCGGATGGGGCATAGGAGGAGTCATAGCATTCCTGGGACTCGTCATGTGTTTTGGCTATATGATCAACCGCCTCAATAAGAGGCAATAGCCAAGATCGGCAGACAGAAAGCCATCTTATTTACGCTCGACCTCCTTGATCGATTCATTTGGCCACACCACTGGCCTGGAGCCGAACTTTCTCCTCCGCGCTCGCCATTAACTCGGCAAATTGCTCAGGTTGAGGAGCCGTTCGCGGATCGAAACATCCGGCATCCCGTAACATATGCAAATATTCAAACTCGATAAGCCACTTACTCTTGTTGGTTCTTTCTTCCGCGAGCGCATAGTAAATATCATGGAGTGGGGTCTCTGGCGCCGACTGTTGCATGGCATGAACTGAGTTAAGTATGGTCGACACCGTCTTCTTGCGAACAAGTTGCATGCCTATCGGTGAGTTCATGAAATAGACCAACGCTGCGCCGACAACGATGAGGGCGAGAACGACCGCGAGAACTTCCATCTTTACTCCTAGCTCAGCGACAGGCGATAAGCGCCGGGCTACTTCGACTTGCGAACGGGGAAAAGACGACGTTCCGGGCCTCCCGGCTTATTTTGAAAACAGACGATGAACATCTCGCTCACGGTGCGGGCGTGATCCTCAGCCTCCACTCGCGTCGCAAAGCGCTTCTCTCCCACCTGCCACCACTGGCTCGCGCTGATGCTCTCTCCCAATAGTTCCCCCACCGAGATCTTCAACACCTTCGCCAATCTTACCAGCGTGCTCAACGAAGGGTCGTGCTGGCCCAGTTCCAGTTTCGTCAGAAACGCGTGAGACAAACCGGCAGTCACGGCGAGCTGCTCTTGCGTCAAACCACGGCTGGTTCGCAATCGCTGTAGCTGTTTGCCGAAACGCTGAATGGCGCGCATGAGGCACCTCCGGTACGAAGGCAGGAGACAACGGGGTAAGTCTACACCGTCAGCAGATAAAAGGGGATGGGCCTGATAACCTTCTGTGCTCTTGCAACGCGCGGCCTTACCGCAGAAGAAGGTGAAGGTTGAGGCTCAGGTTGAGCGCTGACCAATCCGACTCGGCATCTTTTCGACCCTCAACCTCGACCTAAGTCTTGGCCTTCCGATGAGACGCGCGCAGTGAGAGATCAATCAGCCCCCATCCCCTTGGAGGGATCATCTGTAACCTCGCTCGACAGCCGCAGTGGGATGAACGCGGGTGCCATTCCATGAGAGGAACAGCAAACTAGCTTGACATGATCATTGATTCTTTATGGTGAGCCGGCCGGGGCTCGAACCCGGGACCCTCGCCTTAAAAGGGCGATGCTCTACCAACTGAGCTACCGGCTCACCCTGCGAAGCGTGCGATTCTACCACCGACTCTCGGCCTGTGACTAGGCCGAAGCATACGAAGAACGTTATTTGGTTTGTTTTGTTTATTTGGTTGAACCAGACTAACAGGATGAACCAGATCGACCAGATGAACCAAACAAACCAAACAAACGAGACAGACCAGTTAGACCAGATCAACCTGTCGGCCAGCGGCATTCTCGACATCCGTGAAGCGTATCTCGTGAAGCGTCGTTCGTTTCCGGATTCGGACGTTTCACGTTTTACGTTTCACCTTTCACGAACGACGGGAACGGACCTTGAGCGGGTTGCGAAGGATAATGGTTTCAGCGCGCTTCGATCCGGTCGAGATCATATCGATGGGACACTCAGATATCTCCTCAAGGTATTGGAGATAGCGCTTGGCTTCCGCGGGAAGCTGTTTATACGTGGTTGCGCCGGTGGTTGTACCGGACCAGCCCTTGAATGTCTTGTACTGTGGCTCACAGTCGGTCAGCGTTTGGAGATCGGACGGCATGTCCCGATGGAGTTTTCCCTCATAACGATAGCTGGTACAGACTTTGAGTTCCTTGCAGCCGTCGAGCACATCCAGTTTCGTGACGGCCAGCGATGCGAGCCCGTTCACTTTGGTGGCGTAGCGCACAAGGACGCCGTCGAACCAGCCGCAGCGGCGCGCACGTCCAGTCGTCGACCCAAATTCTTTTCCTCGAGATTGGAGACCCTCGCCCACCGCATCGGTCAACTCGGTGGGAAATGGCCCGCTGCCGACACGCGTGGTGTAGGCCTTGGCGACCCCGAACACCGCGTCGATCTTCGTCGGGCCCACTCCCGTTCCCGTCGAGGCGCCGCCAGCCGTTGAACTGGAGGACGTGACGTAGGGATAGGTGCCGAAATCCACATCCAAATGTGTCCCCTGCGCCCCTTCGAACAACACGATCTTCCCTCCATCGATCATCTTATTGACGAGCATGGCGGTATCGACGATATGGCTCTTCAGCCGGTCGGCGTAGCCCATATACTGCCGAAAGACCTTTTCGACATCGAACCGTTCCAGCTTGTACAGTTGCTCAAGAAACCAGTTGATCTCGACCACGTTCTCTTCGAGTTTGGCTCGAAAGGCCTTTGGATTGAGCAGGTCGCCCATTCGGATACCGACCCGCGACATCTTGTCGGCATAGGACGGACCAATCCCCCGTCCCGTCGTGCCAATTCGGCGAGCGCCCTTCGACTGTTCAGCCGCTTTGTCGATGGCCTTGTGGTACGGCAGGATGAGATGGGCGCGCTGACTGACGATAAAATTCTTCCCGATTTTCACGCCTTGAGTTTGGAGATGGTCCAGCTCTTCGATTAACGACGCTGGATCCACGACGACCCCGTTTCCAATGACACAGAGCGTCCCACGATAGAGAATGCCTGAGGGGATGAGATGGAACACGAAGGTGCCGCGTTCATTAATCACGGTGTGCCCTGCGTTGGACCCTCCCTGGTAGCGAACCACCGCATCGACATCGCGGGCCAAGATATCCACGATCTTGCCCTTGCCTTCGTCTCCCCACTGCGCCCCGATCACCACGAGATTTGCCATCGCCTGACATGCTCCCAAAAAAAAGAGCCCTGGCTGGACTCATGGCCAGGGCCGGAGCGGTATGGTAGGGACGCTCCTATTGTTTGTCAAGAAGCGTGAGGGCGCGCTTCGGACAAAATACATGTTCCTTCCAAGCTTGCTCGTTCGCTTTCCAGGGGATGGGGGCTGACTGATCTTCCACTGCGCGCGTCTCATCGGAAGGCCAAGGCTTAGGTCGAGGTTGAGGGCAGAAAAAACGCCGAGTCGAATTGGTCAGCGCTCAACCTGAGCCTCAACCTTCATCTTCTTCTGTGGTAAGACCGCGCGTTGCGCGAGCACAGAAGATCATCAGGCCCCATCCCCTCCACTTTTCTTGACTGTCGCGGGAGGGCCGTGTTAGCATCACCGTTGTTTCACAAGGATTTTCGCGTCTTTCCAAGACAACCGACATGGGGCTGTAGCGCAGTTGGGAGCGCGCGTGAATGGCATTCACGAGGTCGCCGGTTCAATCCCGGCCAGCTCCACCAAATCTCAACACTAGGCGGGAGGCGAGCAGCAAGGGGCTATAAGTAAGAGCAATTTTTGGATTTGGCTCCTGGTTTCGCGCCGGACTGGTCTCTTTAATTTCTCCCCTCTAGCCTCATACCTCTAGCCTGCCAGAAAATACATGCTCCAAATCGAATCGGTCTATAAACAATATTCCACGCGAATTCTGCTTGAGGGTGCAACCGCGCATCTTCGCCCCGGTTCACGTGTCGGCCTGGTGGGCCCCAACGGCGCCGGCAAGACCACGTTATTCCGGATGATCCTCGGAGAGGAATCGCCTGATAAGGGAGGGATCCGCAAGCGCCCTCGGCTCCGCATCGGCTACCTGCCGCAGGAACTCGAGACCATCACGGGCAAGAACGTATTGGATGCAACCCATCGCGATCTGTACCCGGAGCATGAAGCCGAACGGATCCTCATGGGGTTGGGATTTTCGGAGATCGACTTCAGCCGTGAGGTCGAAAAGCTCTCCGGTGGCTATCGAATGCGTGTCGCCCTCGCGCATCTGCTGCTGACTAACCCCGACGTGCTGCTGCTCGACGAGCCGACCAACCACCTGGATAAACCAACGCAGCGCTGGTTCGAGCAATTCCTTCTGGATTCGGAGATGACGCTGTTGATCATCAGCCACGACACGGCATTTCTCGATCGTGTCGTCACCCATATCTGGGATCTCCGGCACCATAAGATAGAAGAATATCGTGGGAACTACACATCGTTCCTCAAGATCCGCGCAGAGCGGGACGCGCAGCGTGAGGCTGCCGCGGGGCGCCAGGCGAAAGAGGTGGCGCGGGTCCAAACATTTGTGGATCGATTCCGCTACCAAGCGAACAAAGCCAGCCAGGTTCAATCGCGCATCAAACAACTCGATAAGGTCAAGATGATCGAGATTAAGCGCGATCCCAAGCGGGTGAAGTTCAAATTTCCCCTCCCGGCAGCGAGCGGCCGGCAGGTTCTGGAACTTGATGGCGCGGCAAAACGTTACGGAGAGAAAGTCGTCTATGAGCGAGTCGATTGCTCCGTCGAACGGGGTCAACGCATTGCGCTGGTGGGAGAAAACGGCGCAGGGAAAAGTACGTTGCTCAAGATGCTGGCCGGAGTGCTGGAGCCCGACAAAGGTACCAGGACGGTTGGCCATGGCGTCACCCTGCACTACTTCGCCCAACACCAGGCAGAGACGCTGAACCCCGAACATACCATTCTCGACTCCCTCTCCGAGGTATCCAACCAAGCGGAAACGAATTTCCTCCGCGGAATTGCCGGGGCCTTTCTCTTCACCGGCGACGATCAAAAGAAGCCGATCAAGGCGCTGAGCGGAGGGGAACGCAATCGCGTTGCGCTCGCGCGGATGCTGGTCGAGCCGGCAAACACTCTGTTGCTGGACGAGCCGACGAACCATCTCGATCCCGCCTCGGTCGATATGCTCACCGATGCCCTCTCGGACTTCCCTGGCACGATCATTTTTATTTCCCACGACCCCACCTTTCTGACCAGAGTCTGTACGCGCGTCATTGAAATCGAAGAGGGCAAGGCCCGAAGCTTTTCCGGCGACTATGAATACTATTTGTGGAAGAAAGCGCAGGAACTCGATTCCATCAAGGAATCGAGCGACGATCTGAAGGGAGTGAGTCACGAAAAGGAAGTCGGGCCGACCAGGGCCATGGCGTCGCAAGCTCCGTCCAAACCCTCCTCCGGAGACCGACGAGATCTGAGCAAGACCCAAGCCCGACTGGAAAAACAGGTCGCCCGAGCTGAGGCTGAGATCGCTGACTTCGAAACGAAAATCAAAACGCGGGACCTCGAACTGGCTGACCCGGCGCTCTATAAAAATGAATCGACCAAGTGGAGCGTGTTGCAAACGGAATACGACGGCTGGAAGAAGGATCTCGTGCGGCTTACAGCCAAGTGGGAAACGCTCTCGGCCGAGCTGGAAGAGGTGAAACAGAAGTTAACGGCATTCGTGTAGACCGCCGCGAGAAAAAACTTGGCGGCGTGCGAGAGGCGCGGGACAAGCGGGAAACGCGAGACGGGTGAGACAGGCTGAAGTATTCGGAAGTTCGAACTCGGAATTTCGAGTCGCGCTTGTCGCGCTAGACGTGCCCGTCGCGCACTTAACTAAAGGGAGGATTTGACCGTTTCTTCCAGATAATAATACAGCCAGCGGTTCTTTTCTTTCGTGACCAGCTCATCCCAGATTACACCGATCAGAAACCCCTTCTCCCACGGCTTCATCCAGGCAACTTTTCCGTCGAGTTTTTCCATTTGCTCGACACGATCCGAATCGAGAAATGCCAACGATACGGTCACCGGCTGGGCCATTGCCAGCTTATCTTTCGTGTGCAACCCTGCGCCGACTTTATTGACGTTATCCAACACGGCTGTAACCGCCTTTGCCCCACTCTTCGGTGAAATCAACGCGGAACCGACCAACGTCGCCCGAACAAACTTGCGCCGTTCGTTCGTCACCGCAATCGAGGCAACCGACTTAGAACTCTGCCGTTTCATAAGACTAAGTATAACCGATTAGAAATCTTTGTCCACACACTTTCTCCTCCCCTGATTAGGCGTCTTTGGGCCGGTAATAACGCCGCCCCTTGAGCGGAGCAGGGAGGTGCTCCTGCTGCATCTTGGCCTGGGGATCGTCATGGACATAGCGGTAGCCTTTCCCGTACCCAAACCCCTTCATCATCGAGGTGACCGCATTTCGTAAATGGAGTGGAACCCCAAGATTTCCATAGGTTTTTGCATCTTCCATGGCCTCAAGAAGCCCAATATAGGAAGCATTATCCTTGTGCCTGGTTGCGAGATAGGTCGTCCCCTGGGCCAAGTTGATCTGTGCCTCTGGGAGCCCCACGAACTGCACCGCCTGAGCCACCGCGGTCGCAACCACCAGCCCCATCGGATCGGCATTCCCTACATCCTCGGAAGCGAAAATAACCAGTCTCCTGGCAATGAACTTCGGGTCCTCTCCCCCTTCCAGCATCCGGGCAAGCCAATAGAGGGCTCCGTCAGGATCGGAATCCCTGAGGCTTTTTATATAGGCAGAGATGACGTTGTAATGTTCTTCGCCGGATTTGTCATACCGGATTGATTTCTTCATCAGCGCAGCTTCCAGCGCCGCTTCATCGATCAGACGTGCGCCGTCAGACCCGGCTGGCTGCTGCTTCACCACAAAATCCAGCGCCGTCAGGAGCGATCTCGCATCGCCATTGCCATAGGCAATCATCCGTTGCCTCGCGTCGGGTGACAGACGGGCATTCCATTTCCCCAACCCGATCTCATGGCTCGCCAGCGCCCGATCCAAGATCTGCCCCAGGGCTTCATCCGAGAGGGGCTTGAGCACAATGACCAGGGAACGAGACAGAAGCGGTGAGATTACTTCAAACGAAGGGTTTTCGGTCGTCGCACCGACCAAAATAATCGTTCCCCGCTCGACGTGAGGTAAAAAGGCATCCTGCTGCGCCTTGTTGAACCGATGGATCTCGTCGACGAAGAGAATGGTCCGTTGGCCGTTGATCGCCTGGCGCTGCTCCGCCGTCTTGATAATGGCCCGCAGTTCGGGAACACCCCCTGTAACTGCCGAGAAAGGCACAAACTGCGCTTTCGTGTGGCGTGCAATGAGATGCGCCAGCGTCGTCTTCCCCGATCCTGGCGGACCCCAGAAGATGACCGAGGAGAGTTGATCCGCTTCAATGGACCGCCTTAACGGTCGATCCGCAGCAGTGATGTCCTCTTGGCCGACGAAATCCGCAAACTCTCGCGGCCGCAGACGCTCGGCCAACGGAGCCTCAACGGATTTCTCCCCCTCAGGAGTACCAAACAAATCGGGAGCCTGCTCGCGTGAAGTAGTCATCCGAATCCTCAGCACCGGCGTGGATTGTATACGCCGCCCATCATGATCGCAAACGGACTCTTGACCTGAAGTGAAGGGAGACTGAGGTCGAGGTTAAGGTTGAGCGAGATCAGGCTCTTTTTTCTCAGCCTTGACCTGAGCCTTAACCTTCTGGAAAGCTGGGGGGATTTTTCAACAACCTGCCTAGTCGGAGTCGCCTACGCTGCCTTTGCGTATCAACTTCAAAAATTCCAATCTCGTCTGCGACTGACTGCGGAAGGCGCCTAACATAGAACTGCTAACCGCGACCGTGTTCTGCTTTTCGACGCCCCGCATCATCATGCAGAGGTGTCGCGCCTCGACAACCACTCCCACTCCGCGGGCATTGAGCTTGGATTTCAGTGTTTCGGCGATCTGAACGGTCAGCCGTTCCTGGACTTGGAGTCGTCTCGCAAAGGTATCCACGATGCGCGGAATCTTGCTGAGCCCCACCACTTTCATATTCGGCAAATACCCCACATGGACTCTGCCATAGAAGGGCAAGAGATGATGCTCACACATACTGAAGAAGTCGATATCTTTCACGATCACCATCTCGTCGTATTCAATCGGAAAGAGGGCTCCGTTCAAGAGCTGATCGATGTCACGATGATAGCCCTGGGTCATGAAGGCGAGGGCCTTCGCGACTCGCTCGGGAGTCTTGAGGAGTCCGTTCCGGCCAGGCTCTTCACCCAGAGCCAACAGCATCTCGGTCACCAGGGATTGCAGAACATCCACATCCGCAGCTCTTCCATTTTTCCTCGCGCCTTCAATCTGCTGCCAACCCTGCCGCTTGACTCTTTGCTTAGCCATAACGCCCCTCTCTATACCGTATGCTCAATGATGAATGGTAAATGTGGAATGTTCGGAAATCCTCAGATCGTCAGACTTCCTTCCGATTCCGACCATTCATCATTCAACATTTGTCATTCAACATTCCCTACCGCTCCCGCATACTCGAAGTAGTTGTCACGCGTTTCAATCAGCCCAACCTTTTCCAATTGCCCCATTGGAAGGGACTGCACGAGCAGATCCCAGATCAGCAGCACCAGATTTTCTCCCGTCGTGGTGCGATGGGCAAACTCCGGATCTTGATTGAGATCGTGATGGTCGAATCGCGTGATGACTTGTTGTCCCACAGTCCGATCCAGCCGATCGAGATCCATCCCTCCCCCGGTCGCAGTCGGACCCTCGCTCTTCACCGTCACTAACACGACATAGTTATGCCCATGCCCATTGGGATTATTACACTTCCCAAATACAGTCTGATTATCTTTAGGCGACAGATGATCCGTGTGCAGCCGGTGCGCTGCGCAAAACCGGTATCGCCTCGTGACGCTCGCTTGTGCCATCGTAAACTTAGCTCTTCATCCTGTACACAAATAGAAAGGCCAGGACTGCCGCTCAATTCGGACAATCCTGGCGCCTCTATTTCTCATTCAACCGACGACCTGGTAGCGCCACTCCAGCGCATTTGCATTAGGCGCTGAAGGAGCTGCCGCAACCACAGGTGGTCTTGGCCTGTGGATTCTTAATAGAGAACCCGGACCCCTGAAGGCTGTCCACATAATCGACTTCGGCTCCCTGTAAGAGAGGCGCGCTCTGCGAATCCATGATGACCTTGACGATACCCTTTTCCACCACGGTGTCGTCATCGCCCATCTTCGACTCGAAGGCCATCCCGTATTGATATCCGTGGCACCCGCCGCCCTTGACATAGACCCGCAGACCGACAATGTCCTTCTCTTCCACCATCAATTCCTTGATCTTCTGTTCCGCAATTGCCGTAATCGTCAACATGGTAATCCTCCTCGTGTGGCCAAGCTGTCCTTCGAAGACCGGCCTGGAATGGTTTAGTGTAACATCCCTTTACTAAATTTCAATACCCTGCGACTCCGCCTGCGGAACTGTTGGCGCAACCCACTTGCCGTCCGGAACCCGCACAACCACGTCTCCGAATACCTTGGCCTGGCATCCAAGACGATGCCAGGGCTCACTGAGGGCTTCCCGATCGAGGAGATCCTGCTCATCGAAGTCGATCTCCGACAGGTTCTCTGCGCCCATCTGTACTTCAATCCGGCAGGTGGTGCAGGAGGCGTTCCCCCCACAGTCGTGATTCAACCGACACCCAAGCAGCTTTGATGCCTCCAGCAACGACGTGTTGGCCTCAACCTCTCCACTTCTACTTTCAGGAAGAAGAAACGTCACGCGCGGCATCGCTATCCCCCTCAATGCACCATTGCATCGACTGCCACCGGCTGGTATGGGCAGCGCTGCAACCGGATATGCTCTTCAAACTCATGACGGAACAACTTGATGCTGCTCTGAACCAACACGGCAGCCCCTGTTACCAGCGTGCAATAACCGGTTCCCTTCACAAACCCGCAGAGTTGGAGGAGGCTCTCCATATCTTTCTCCGTTCCCTCTCCCTGCTCAATCTTCGTCATGAGCGCGGCAAGATTGATCGTCCCCATTCGACAAGGCGGACATTGCCCGCAACTCTCGGCCTTGAAGAAATTTGAGAATTTGAGCGTCAGCGCCACCATACAGGCCGCATCATCGACGACAATTACACCAGCCGACCCAAGTCCCGTGCCGGCTTTCTTCAATGAGTCAAAATCCATCGTCAAATCGAGCTGGTCGGCCGTAACCATCGAAAACGCCGGTCCGCCCGGAAACACCGCCTTGACCTTGCGCCCGCTTGGCACTCCCCCGCCACAGGTATCCACGAGTTCCCGTATCGTTGTCCCCATCGGCATCTCATACACGCCAGGTCTATTCACGTCGCCGCTCAGGGAAAACATCATCGTGCCCGGACACTTTTCCGTGCCGACCTCCGTGAACCAGGCCACGCCCTTCAGAAGGATCCGAGGAATGTTGCACAGGGTTTCGACATTGTTGACCAACGTCGGCTTCCCGTAGAGGCCAAAGTCTGTCGGGTAGAACGGCGGCTTCTGTCTCGGCATCGCCGGACGCCCTTGCATGGATTCGAGCATCGCGGTTTCTTCACCGGCCACATAACTCCCATGGCCTTCAAAGACTTGCAGGTCGAGATCCACACCGCTCCCTAGGACATTGGCGCCCAAGAACCCTTGTGCCTTCGCCTGGGCCAAGGCTTTCTTCAAATTCTCCCGTTCTTCGTGGTACTCATGATTCACATAGATAAATGCGGCCTTCGCCTGCACCGTGTAGGCCGCGATGAGACAGCCTTCGATAAGCTGATGGGGCGCCTGCTTGAGCAAATAGCGGTCCTTGAACGTCCCCGGCTCATGCTCTCCGGCATTGCACACGAAATAATGTTCCTTCACCCGATGATTGAGAACCTTTTCCCACTTGATGCCGGTGGGAAAACCAGCGCCCCCCCGTCCGCGGAGTCCGGCTTTCTTCAGCTCATTCACGATATCGTTTGCGCTCAGCTCCTTGATGCATTTCCTCCAGGCTTCGTAGCCCCCGACCTTCCGGTAGGCGTCGATATCCCAGGGAGCGCCATCAAGCGTTTGGAGCACTCGTGGTTCAGTCGCAGCATTCATCGGTTCTTCAATACCTATCTACCCTGAAAGTGGAACGATACTATAAGGTGCCTTGACGCTGTTCGTCAAGGCAATGTCTCGATAATAGGCCTGAATCTCAACGACTTAGGGCCACTGCCCTATAAAAAACAGGTTATATGGGCCACTTGAGCGGGTTGCAGAAGAAGGGAAGGCCAACTGGACTTGCCAGCTGGTTTTCCAGCCGGCAAGTCCAATACCGATTTACCTGAGATGGCTGCCGGCTCCCATGAATAACAACATGGGTATCGACAACATGAAGTTGACTCGAGAAGCGAGGAGCGCAGTCCGGCCCCACTGAGCCATTTCCGCCGGCGCAGGGGTTCCTTGGGCGGCTGCCGTCACCGCCGCAATAATCCTCCGCTGGTTCGGCCAAATAACCGCGTGGACGTTAGCCATCATGATGATGCCCAATAGGCCGCCGATTCCCAGTGCGATCGCGCCGGTTCCACCCCGTTGATACAGATAGAGGTACAACACGATCCCAGCCAGAACCGTGACCGTCGCGCCATGACGAAACCAATTCAACGCGGCAGGCATCAACTTGGGAATCACGATGTTCTTGGTGGGACCATCCAGGCTCTTCAAGAACGCCGCATTGATCAGGTTGAAGAAATACAACAACCCGATCCAGACGATCCCAGCGAGGAAATGGGTCCAGCGCAAGAGCAAACCGAACCAGTCGGCATCGCCGACCGCTGTGCCGGTCATGCCGAGATACCCCATAATCAAGACCGCCGAGAGGGCAAATCCTACCCCCAGGGTCTGCATCGGACTCTCAAGAAATTTCATAGTATCTCCTTATTTACTGCGCTATCGGGCTTCTTCTGTACTGTAGCCCCGCACGGAATGTCAAGCAATCGAGGCCCGTCACTCGTCAATGGTCATTGGTCGATAATGGAAAAGAGGCCTGCTGTTCCTGCTACTGGCTATTCTACTATGTCACTAAAAGATCGACGGCTGCACAGAGTTCGCGCACCGCAGCGGCAGATTTCACCAATGCCGCCATCTCCTCCGTCGTCAGTTCATATTCGACTACCTGTTCCGCTCCGCCTCGGCCCAGCCTGACCGGCACACCGACGACGACATCGCGCAACCCATATTCACCTTCACAGAGCACCGCACAAGGCAGCACCCTCTTCTGGTCCCTCACGATCGCCTCGACCATATCGACAGCGGAGGCCGAGGGGGCATAGAACGCGCTGCCCGTGGCTAACAAACTCACGATTTCGGCCCCCCCCTCTCGTGTCCGCTTCACAATCGCCTCCAACCGGTCGGCCGACAGTAACTCCGAGACCGGCTTCCCCTTCACCGTCGTGTACCGCGACAAGGGCACCATCGTATCGCCATGTCCACCCAAGACCATGGCAGACACGTCGGTGCCCGGCACGCTCAATTCAGCCGCGATGAACGCGCGCATCCGGGCGGAATCGAGCACTCCCGCCATACCCAAGACCCGCGACTTCGGCAATCCGCTCACGCGGCGCGCAACATGAACCATGGCATCCAGCGGGTTGGTGACGAGAATCAAAATGACGTTCGGCGATCGCGACACCAGCTCGGAAACGACCGATTTCACAATCTTTGCGTTGGTGGTCAACAGCTCGTCACGGCTCATCCCCGGTTTGCGGGGAATTCCCGATGTGATCACCGCCACCGACGAGCCGGCGGTTTCATCATAGCCGTTCGTGCCCACCACGCGGGTGCTGTAGCCGCAAACCGGCCCGGCCTGGGTGATGTCGAGGGCCTTGCCTTGCGGAACGCCCTTCACAATGTCGACAAGCACCACCTCGTACTCATCCTTCTCGGCCAGCCGCTGGGCCATCGTACCTCCGACATTCCCCGCGCCCACCACCGTAATTTTCGGTCTCCCCATCTCCGCTCCTCCCGTCACAGGCTAAGGGTTAGGTTGAGGCCAAGGTGATTCTCCCCCCTCCCATCCGCCTCGACCTTAGCCTAAACCTCAGCCTTCATGTCCGTGTTCTGTCCAGCCTGCAACTTTAAAATTAATCGTGCAGACGAAATTGTCTCCGTCATAAAAATTGACCTTGATCTTCTTCTTGCCATAGGTCTTTGCCAGAAAGGCGTCCGGATCATCGACCAATTCCTGATACCCCCCTGCCGGATATTCTCCGAGGTCGTGAAAGACCACGATCATCCCCACTTTGACTTCCTGAAGAATCTTGGCCCAACAACGGGGATAGACCTCCCAAAACTTGGCCTCGATTAGATCCTTCGTCGGTTCCTGGCGGTCCTCCCCCGGCTTGATAGGCTGCGCAAACTTCGCCAGCCGGCGGACATAGGGATACTGATGTCCCGTAAACAGCTTGTGCAGCCAAGGCGGCACATTAGGCTTGGCTAGTTGATCATTCATATCGCCAATTTTGAATGTTCAATGATGAATGTTGAATGCATGATGACGATTTCCCCCCCCCGTTCCCATCTCACAATTCACAATTTAACATTCATCATTCAACATTCACGACTCACATCTTTTAGGTCGTGAGCCGTGAGTAGATCCGCGGCAATCGCTTCGGTAGAGCTTCGAGATGATCGATGACCGCAAACTGCACGTCGCCGTACATTCTCCTGACATAGCCGTCGGCCTCCCGATCGATCGTGATACAAAACGGATGTACCCCCCGCTGACGCGCCTCTCGCAATGCAACCTTGGTGTCCTCCAGCGAATACTCGTCTTTATAGCCGTCGTCGAGCGGACGGCCATCGCTGATGAGGACGAGCAGCCTCGTTCTCGCCTCGCGCGCCAACAACTTGGCAGTTGCATGCCGAATGGCAGCCCCATCACGGTTCTGCTGCATGGGGGCCAGTCCGCCCAGCCGCTGCGCCGCCTTCCCACCCAACCGATCGTCAAAATCCTTGACCACAAGAAAATCTACCTGCCCCCGGCCCTGGCCCGAATAGCCGTAAAGCGCATACTGGTCTCCAACTGCTTCAAGCGCTTCACACAACAGCACCAGCCCCTCTTTCTCCAGGTCAATCACGCGACGGCCGTTGTCCAACTGACGACTGGTCGACCCGCTCACGTCGACTAAAAACGCGGCGGCGACATCCCGTTCTTTTCTCTCCCGCCTGACGTAGATCCGATCAGACAGATCTGCCCCCGCCACCCGCTCGGCGCACAGGCGAACGGTTGCATCGATATCGAGATCCTCGCCCTCGGCCTGGCCCGGCACTCGCCGCAACCCCGGAGGCCGCAGACTTTCAAAAAATCGTCGAAGGGCCGAAACTTCGCTCCCGTGCGCGCTCAAGGTGGCACCCACGATATCGCCGTTCCCCTCTTCCGCATCACGCTCGACGACGCGACACCAGTTGAGCCGATAGTCCTCGATCTGCTGGTCCCATTCCGGATAGCGCACCGTACGATCGCCTGGCCCGGCATAATCGGCCAGCGCCGGCTGCTCGACCTTCAAGGCGAGGAGCTCCTCCACATGAGAGGGCAGCTGCCGTCCCCCGGCAAGCCGGTCACTCTCAGTTTCCGTGCGCTTACCTTCTCGATTCCGTTGACCCAGCCTTGGTGATTCCTGTGCTCCACCAGCAGCGCTCGCCATTTGCCCGATATCCTCAGATTGTTTCTGATCGCCCGATGCTTGTCCATCCCGATCATGCTGACGAATGAACTCAGGATTCATCGCCCCACGATAGGCCCAATTGGTAACAGGGCGATAGTCATCGCCCGTCTGCTCGGAAGAGGAGGGACCTACACCCAAATCCTCTGACGCATTATCGGCCTGGATCATCGCCCCCTTCGGCGCCAACAGTTCTTCGAGCCGCAGGTAGAGATCATGGGCGAGACGCACGGCCTCTTCCGCCGTTGCAGTTGGAGACAGAATGGCCTGGCACATCGGCCAGAGGATGGCGATCTCACCCTTGATAGTTTCGTGAATCGCGACGGGCTGCGATGCGGCGGTCGATAGCTGGAGCAATTGATCGACCACGAGTTCTTTGACGGTCAACCCATGCGTCAGCGACCGAGTCGTGATGGCCTCCCGAGCGAATTGCTGCAGATCTCGCCGAAGTCCCGGATATTCCCGCTGAAGCAGAAATTCCACCCGCGCATCCTCGATAAGCATCCACAAGTCCTGGATCAGTCCCGAATGGGGATACAGACGAAACAGCGAGACCAAGCTGTCCGGCACAGCCTGTTTCGCAGAGCCATACTTCTGCCGCACCGCCATGATCAGGTCCGCGAGCGGCTCAAGGGTCAGCCGGTAGGTTCCAAACTCCACATGCCCTGCTTCGTGCGCCGCCATCACCAAATACAAACGCGTATTCTCCTCGGCAGTAGGATAGCAACGGAGGAGCGATGGTAGCGAGATGACCCGCCCGTCCTGGCTCACCGTGGCCCGTGCTGCGATTTCCTGGTTCAGCGAGTCGGGAAGCGCTTGGATCGTCAGATCCGTCCCACAGAGTCCCTGCACGAAGAGCTTCACGGTACGGGCCACGTGGCGAAGGGGCACGCCGCTTAACGCCGCTTCCACCGACGTCAGCGCCTTCTGCGACTCCAGCGCAAAATAGGCCCTGGCTCCTTCGACACTGTAGGCCAAGACTTCCATCCCGGCTGTGAACCAGGCCTCAAAACGAGCCGTGGCTCCGGCAGATTCGCCGATCACGCTCACTAATTCAGGCGCGCGCCGTAAATACGCCAGCGCTGTCTCTGCGTCTCGTTCTGCCAGCAGAGCCCCGTACTGCAAGAGTTTTAACCGCCACCCCTCATTCGGCACGGCACGCAACAGGCGCGGCGACTCCGATAACCAGGCAATGCCAGACCCGGCATCCCGTTCAGCCAGCAACGACCCGACCGTGATGACCTTGGCCCTCACAGACTGGTCTTCGAGATCGCCAAGGATGAGCGGGCTGGTGCGGAGAAATTCGATGGTCCCGAAATAATCTGTCCTGCCAAAACTATTCTGCGAAATGAGCTTTAGTCCGAACGTCGCCCAGGCTCTGGCATCTTGGATGGGCAACACCCGGGCGACTGCGGGAATCTGGCGGATGTACTCCAGCGCAACGACGAAATCGACCTGCGTCAGTTCAAACCCGATTTCTAACCAAGCCCCTAGCTGATCCGATGGGATGACCGTCACTACCTCCGGTGAGACACGGAGGAATTCCAGCGCGACATTCACATCCTGCTCGGCCAACTCCAGAGCCGTTTTCAGCACCAACGCCCGGGCCGATGGTGGCTCGATCGAACCCAGAACCAGCGGGCTCTCTTTGAAATATTTCAGTCCGATTGCACCGGACGATTCGGCCAACGCAATCCCCAGATCCAGCCAGGCCACGGCATCGCTGAGCCGACCCCGCTGTTGCAAGCCAGGAAACGATTCAATTGCGGCACAAGCGACCTTCGGTGAAACCTCTGTCAATTCATCGAGCAGTAGCAAAACGCCTTCCACCTGATTCGGCTTCGCAGTGGACTCGGCAAGACAAGCCACCAGATGCTGTCCTGTAGCTGGTCCCAGCTCCTCAGCCAACCTGGCGATCAATTGCTTATGAGTATCCGACATCTCCATTCGCGATCCAATCCTACGGGATTTTCTGGCAGTGTTGGAAAGTCCTGGATTGTAAAGGACGCCCCAGCGCTTGTAAACTATGCGCTAACGCAAGGGCATGGGGCGAGAAAGTAGGAACCTAGGCTGAGGTCAAGGTTGAATGAAGGCCTGACGTTCTTTATCTGAGCCTCANNGAGCCCGAGCAAGAGAGCCTCGACAAAATGTGGAAGTATGTGAAGGGATTCGCGGAGAAGAGCGGGACCGCTATGCATCCCATGCCCACAGTCACCGAAGCGGTGGTCAAGGGCCTCGCGATGCACATGGACGAGCTCGGCAAACCCCTCTGCCCCTGCAACTTTTATAAGGATAAGGCCGCAGAGGCCAAGCTCCGCCGCTGGATGTGCGCCTGCGACGAAATGCAGATCTACAAATACTGCCACTGCCTGTTATTTGTCCGTGAAGACGGCCTGCCGATCACGGAATATCTACCGGAAGGCCATGAAGGCAGGGAAGTCTACGGCATCGTCACAGATCCTACGCCCGACAAAGGCCGCGCGCTCAAACACAAGGCTGCTGCCACACCGATCGCTTCGGGCGACACATCGGAATCGCCCTCACCTACCCGGTAACAACCATGTCCCAGCGACACCGACTGTGCGCCGCTGTCATTCTTCTCCTGTTTGGAATCCTCTGGTCTAATGCGGTGCAGGCCGCCGAGCCTGGCAATGTGTCTCCCGCCAAGACACCTCAACCGCCAGTCTTTAATGAAAAAGACTTCTTCTCCTACAAGCAGAAGGGTCGAAGCACTCTGGCCGGACAGGCGTTTCTTGCATCCCCCTCTGGAAAGGCCATTACCCAAGCCGGCGCCCCAGTCCATCTCATCCCCCTCACTCCCTACACACGTTATTGGTTCGACCACAACGTCAAAACCACATCCTGTCCAGCGACAGAAACCCCTGCCTCCTCCGAAAGCACCGCAGCTCTACGCACTCCAACCGACTGCCCGCAGGAGGCGCTGATCAGGCTCCAGACAGAAAAACGCCTCACTCCCTATCTCCGCACAACCAGAGCCAACCCCACCGGACATTTCTGGTTCACCAAAATCCCCGCCGGTCGCTACTACCTCGTCAGCCTGATCGACGAGGGAGCAGGCCCTCGCCAAGAAGAACGCCTGGTAGGGCTAGCCTGGCTGGCTATCGAACTAGATGCAGGCGAAAAACTCACCAACCTAGTAGTGACCGACTGCAAAACCAGCCTCTGTTGAATCTGCCTTCTTCAAAAACCTCTCTTGGAATCAAAGAGGGTGCAGGTCGATTTCCCGAGAGATTTGAATTATCCTGTCGTGTGTTCAAAAACAAGTCATTCTGCTCCAAAGTTGCCATGCATTCTCAGAACCCATGAGCGCACCAACTCATTCAAGACTTGAAGACAAGGTTATCGAAGCCTTTGTGATGTATCTTGCTGGAAAGTTATATCCTGGTCTTCAAGTAATCGAATGGCCAGATAAGAACAATACGCGCACGCCCGACATTGATGCGATTGCGGAAGCTGCAGGCAAACGTATTGCCATCGAACACACTAGTGCAGATTCTCTCCCTAATCAGAGACTTCATAACGACCGATTCATGGAAGCGATTGGTTATTTGGAGGAGGAGCTAAAAGGACAACTTAATTATCGCCTACGGGTCACTATACCGTTCGGTTCCGTGCCAACCGGTATATCCTGGGATGGAGTTCGAGACCGGTTACGAAGCTGGATTCTTCATAACGTTCCGCAGCTTCCTTACAACGATATTGTGCATAATATTAGAATTGAGGGAGTTCCTTTCCCGCTCACTGTAAAGAAGTCTAATTCTGCCACGCATGGTTTATTTCTCGCGCGTAGTGTGACCGAAGATACAGATTTCCCTCAACGGCTCCAGTCACAAATAGATCGCAAGGCACTAAAGCTGGCGAAATATAGAGACAGCTGCGATATGTTGATACTTCTGATAGAAAATGACGATATTGCTAACATGAATCGAGGAATAATGATCAAAGCAGTCGAAGCAGCTTACTGCCAATACCTGCCAAGTGGTCTCGATCGAATCTGGTATGCGGACAGTTCGATTGCTGAGTCTACTCAATTCTGGAATATCACGCCTGCTTCTAGGGCAAACATGATCGCCATGAATGCTATGGAAGAAATAGAAAGACCTCCAGAATAAGTTGAGAGCTGAAACAGGTTCCAGAGACCATTGATTTGTCCGAATCAACCTCTACTGCGCGCGGTATTCTCACCCACCCGCCCCCAGACGCGCCCTTCACCCATGCGAGCCCCTTCCTAGTAACTACGCCCAGGTCTCGCAGCCAGGGTAATCCCGACTGTGGCCCACATTCTCACCCGCCCGCCCGAGCGCGCCGAGACGCGCTCATTACCCAAGCGAGCACTGTTTCATCGTGCGCGTTCCGGGAGCAAAGGGATGCCCTGGCTGTGAGACCATCCCTTCACTGCCACACCGACAAAATCTTTTCAACCATCTTCTTCTACTTTCTCCAACTCGTGACGGGATGGGCGGATCAGCTTCTACTGCGCGCATCGACCGAGCACATTCTGATCGTGCGCGGTC
>CXWL01002126.1_pt1 | contig 37011 bp, 55 predicted proteins | sample 590931 | NCBI WGS metagenome assembly CXWL01 (sample SAMEA3498368, study PRJEB10139) | groundwater metagenome | biome: water well; material: biofilm material | place: Germany | collected 2015-04-27 | reverse complement strand
GGATTTTCTCAAGACGCTTCCGGCGCCATCAGCGTTTCAATACCATTTCGAGAAGGACGTGCATCGGGGGGACGAGAGCGAGGAGGTGAAGTTCGTGCAGATCGCTTTGATGATTCTCGGTTACCTCGCACCTATACCGGCAGGCGAGCTCGGCATCTATGGCGGCAAGACAGCAACGGCCGTGGAGAAGTTTCAACGGGCACATGGTATCAAATGGCCGAGCGCGAATGACGTCGGGACGCAGACGCGTGGGCAGTTGAATAGCATTTTTTGGCGGTAATTCGTTACCCACAGGTGGCTATGCAATATGATATTTCTATGGTAGAGTTATCGAGTATGGCAAACACTTTTATCACGCCGTACTAATTGATCGAAGGACATGAAAAAGGCAATATTTGTTTTGGCATTTGCAATGGCATTTATTTCGTTCGGGAATTCTGCATTTGCGTATGAGCTCGGAGCGCCGGTCACGGTGACCGCAACATCCGGCATTCATGAAGGCAGTTCCGGTGAGGTTGATTTCTCTCGCGTATCAAGCGTCGAGGGAACCATATCAGTCGACAACACGCAGGACGAGAGCGCGTGGGTCACAGCCGGCGACGTTGTGGGTGGCAAGTCGGGGTACGGGTTCTACGTGCATGAGAATCAGATATTCGGTGTCTCGCGCACCGGAGATTCGCAATGGCTTTTACCGCTCGGATTCGTGAGATACAACACGACCGTTACAGTAAAGGCAGTTTACACGCCGGGCAACGGCATTCGGTTCGATACGTCATGGGCAACAAGCGACTTGGCGCAATATTCGCGCGGGATCATACAGGATATGTTACCGTATGGCGCGTATCGCGGACTTGGAGCATTCAATGCATCTATAACGTCGAGGTCGAATCCTGCTAACCTATTCGTCGGGAGCTGGAGATACCAATAAGAGGATATCCCCTCATTGCAAAAACGCCGCCATGAGTGCGGCGTTTTTGCGTGTATAATTGGTGCAGTTCTTTGAAAGGAAAATCATGCTCACTCTGATTCATACCCATTTGAAAGAGCATCGGCTTTCCTCTATCGAGTTTCTCCGAGTCGCGTACTACTGGAGATTCGACAAGGATATGCCGAATGCAAGCTTGAATGATGACAACGATAACTTCAGAAAGAAAGGAATCGTACCGAATTATGTCATCGTATATCTGACTCACGTCTACCAACTCTGAAAGGAGTACACCATGAAAATCCTCTATGAAAAATCATTGGGGACGACAATGATGTTCTCCCCGAATGAGACGAACGTCGTGCTCAAGATACTCCGTGCATTGTACGGCGCGACACGGTATCTGTTCATCAAGGAGGCGATGAATGACATCGAAGCGAGTCTAAGACCAAAGCTCCCGTACGACGCTCGGTTTCATCTTTGCGAAGTCTGTTGCATGGAAATCGACATCCGCAAGGATTCGTACGTCAACATTGGTGGCACGTTCCGCCATCAATCCTGCCCAATACTTAAGGAAAGGAGTTCGTAATGGAAACGCGTTATCAAGTCCGTAAGGTGGTTGTCTGTTTTCTGTTGATCGTTCTCGGTTTCTGGGCACTTGGTGTCCGCGCCGAATACGTCAACCTCGAAGGCTCTGACGTCATCAGGCAGGGCATCTGTACTGTCTTCAAAGAGAAGTACAACTGCTTCATCGTGACCCACAAGGGCGACATCTACGTCGTCATGGTGGACGCACGGGGCGAGTTGTACCAGTACAAAATCGTCGATGAAAAACCTGTGCTCATCTGGGCGCGAAATGGAGTGTGACTATGAGACCCAAGGAAGTTGCAGTGAAGGAATCATTCGTCTTGCAGCCATGCGTCGAGTGTGGCACCAAGACGCTCGGCTGGGGCAAGTTCATTGACGGCTTTGTTTGCTCGAAGAAGTGCAACGAGGAACATCGTCGGAACAAGTACCTTGCATACACCGACATGACGTCGGAATGTTCCGACACCGAAAGGAGGTGATACATCTCCCATGCAGAGGGTTACCTGCAAGACGCTGTGGATAAAACCGCAGCGTCACTATATAAATCAGTGGCGTATTTGCGCCGTATTTTTGTTGTGCACAGCTCGATTTGACAGGGGGCTGGCATGGTAGAATGTAGGCATGCGGTCACCCATCATCCATGTGATTTATCCAACCGGGTCGCGGATGAAAGTCGAGTGCCGGGTGTACGCAACGCAGCGGGATATGCTCGATGCGATTCGCAAGGATGGGGCAAAGGGGAGCATGAGTGGCGTGGCGAACAATACGATGGCGTACTGTTGCACATACAAGGATCTCATTCCGGCCGGTCACGCGGCGATCATCTACTTCTCAAAGCCACATCTCACTCGGGGGAACGTCGCACACGAGATGACGCACGCAGGATTCTCGGTATTGGCGCGGCGCAAGATCAAGAGCGTGGAGTGCACGACAGAATCGGCGGGGAAGAATGAGGAGGCACTGTGCTATCTGGTCGGCGATCTCGTCGATCGGTTTTACAAGCGTTTTGGTATTCACTAATCGAAGGATCATATGGAAACAGATTTCAGCATCGCATTAGCAGGCATCAAGGCAGGGGGAGCGTGGGGACGTCGGGAGTGGAAGAATGCGCGATATGTGTTTTTGGTGGACGGCAGTAAGTTCGCCGTCAGTCGCGCGCCGCTCAATAAGTTCTTCCCGGAGGGCACAGATGTCACCTATCGAGCGCATATCGATATGTGCGGGGCAGACGGATCAATCGGCACGTGGTCGCCGAGCATGGTTGATCTCGTGGCGACGGACTGGTACGAAGTCACAGAGGTATGAGTTACTGCTCAACCGACGAAGAGAGAGCATCATGCAGTGTATGTAGTGTAAAACATTCAGCAAAGTATCAGCATATTAAACATGCCGTTAGCGAGCCAACGCCCGGTTCATTGTCAGAGAGAACACAGAAAGAAGGTCGCCCAGCTAACCGCGCATCACGCAGATGGCAAGGCGTTCAGTTCAGAGTGTCGGGCAAAGAGAAGCAATATTTCGCTAACTCGCGCGAGCAGGTTATTTCGATGTTCAGGAGTAGGGGAATACTGGTATGAGCAAGTACTCGGGCAGCATCACCATCTTCAATGATCAGGGAGAGAGCGCATTCGAGCGCGAGCTCACGCAGGACGAGATTGTAGACACGATACTCGCGCACGCTTTCATCAGGGCAGGCACGGCGCCGTCCGGCGTTGATGTCCCGAAGGAAGTGGTGAAGGTAGCACGCAAGACCGTCGGAAGTGTGCTGGGCGATAAACCGAAGTCAGGCAGGTTCACCACGAAGGAGTGTTGCGGTTCCACCGGCACTCGCCATTTCAAATGGTGCAAGGAGATGGGAGGCATCGGAATAAATATCAATGGTCCCGTAGTGAAAAATGGCATCGTGGACGACTTCACACCAAAGAGAAGCGGTTCCGGCAAGATGCGTTTCAGTCGATCCTCTTACGACACCATCAAGACAATGTCATCGCAGGGCATGACCGCCGATGGTATATCCTCGGAGAAAGGTTTCGATTTAGATGATGTGATGTGCATTCGTAAGTCAATCAGTTATGAAGAGTACGTGAATGGGTAGTGTACAATACGATCATGAAAAAGAAGAAGACTTCGCCAGTGAAGAAAAAGGTTAAGAAGGCACCACCACCGCAGGAAGCACCATCAGTGCTTGAGCTCGCGAAACTGGAGAAGAACATGCCGGCTGGAGAGCGCAATAGGCAGGAGGGCAAACAGCACACGAGGGAAGTATTCAGAATGTGGTGCGTGCTCCCGGATACGTTCAAAGGTAAACCAGAACGAATCACAGAGTTGCTCGGCATCACGGATAACATCACGATTCAGTTGCTGGCAATATCTACGATGCAACAGTTCGCAGATGAGTTCGGAGTGATACCGCAAACGCTCTCACGATGGCGCAAAGATATTGAGACCGGCAATGATTATCTCGCGGAGGTCAAGCGCACATTCAAGCCACTCACGAAGAACCTTATGGCATCGCTTTACCGCAAGGGACTTGAGGAAGGTGATGCCCAGCGCATGCTCGCGTATATGAAGATAGTCGAGGACTGGCGCGAGCAACTCGGCATCGAGCATCCCGGCGACATCGGCGAGGGACTCACGGAAGAGGAACGAAAGGCGATTGACCATCTCATTCAGAAGAACACAGCGCCATGAGCAAGTTGGTACTCAGTGATGCAAAGCCGACTGGGTATAATAATCCGCTTACGGAGGACGAAGTCGAGACGATCGTCAGTTTGAAACGAGACGAGGGATTGCCGGTTGATGAAATTGCGGAGCGTGTAGGGCGGTCACGTGCGACCATTCTGCGATACCTATCGCGCAATGGTATCTCATTCAGAACGCCGAGGATAAAGACACCGCCGTTCGCACAGATACAATACGAGCAAGTGAAGATAATCAAGGAGTCGGGTAAAACATCGGCGGAGGTTTCGGCAGTTACTGGATTCAGTCTTGCGGAAGTGAACAGAGCATACGGTGCGCCGGCATACGATTACTACATCAACCACAGATAACATGATCGGCCGCGAACTATTGGAATGGGTCGTCACGGCAAAGCGCGATGCACGCGTGTACGCATGCGAGCAGGACTTCGCACTGTTCGCTATGTATTATTTCGCGGAGCATTTCACCTACGCGATACCCGGCTTTCAATGGGTGATGTATAAGCTTTTGAATGAGTTCACACGAGGCAAGTTTCGCTTTCTTTTATGGGTCATGTTTCGTGAGTCGGCCAAGACCACTGTTGCGAAGATGTACGTCGTCTACTGCATCGCCTACCGCAAGAAGCGATTCATCAACTGGGATGCATACGACAAGAGCAACAGCGAGCAGGCGCTCTTCGATATTTCGACGTGGTTGCAGACCAATAGGCGACTGGTCGCGGACTTCGGTCAGCTGTTCTATGAGGACCCGAAGGCAGTTGCCAGATATTCCAAGATGAAGCGCATGGGCGAGTTCATCACGACCAACAGGGTCAAGGTCAAGGCGTACACGACGCAGGAGGGCACGCGCGGGCGCATCTTCGACAGGTTCCGACCTGATCTCTACGTGGTGGAGGATTACGAGACCACCAAGACCACGGAGTCAGCGCCGGTGACGACGAAGATAATCAAGCACATCGATGAGCTCAAGGCAGGGCTCTCGGTAGATGGGCAAGTCTTATTCCTCGGCAACTACATCAGTGAGGTCGGATCGGTAGCGCAGATGATCGCGGAGGCGGCCGCAAATCCTATCGCGTGGCGCGTGCAGATGGTCGCGGTAGAAAAGGATGGGGAGATAGCATGGCCGGACAAGTATGTGCGCACGAACGAGGAAGCGGTTCAGATAAACGCCGGGCGCGAGCGCAAGGAGTGGGTCGTGTCGCTCATGCAGTTGAAGCAGGACTTGAACGCATCCGGTCGCAAAGTGTACGAAGCCGAGATGATGAATAACCCCGAGGCGGCCGGTGAGCCGTTCTTCGATAGAGAACGGATCGACAAGGATATTGCGAAGGCAAAGATGAAGCCGGCACTCCGCGCGGTCGGAGGGCTTTCTATATTCGAGGAGTATGTAGCGAAGTACCGCTACGCATTCGGTGGTGACACGGCCAAGGGAGTCGGGAGGGACTCATGCGCAGATGTGGGCATCAGGTTTTCGCCCGGCGCCGGTGTGGCGGCTAAGGTTATCGGGACCTATGCGAGCAACACCATTTCACCGGACATGTTTGCTTACGAGATGCGCGCGCATGGGAATCTATTCGGCGAATGCTTACTGGCCCCGGAGCTCAACAACACCGGCTATGCAACCGTCACCCAGCTCAAGGTGCTCAAGTATCCGCGTATCTATCAGCAGGTCAAGACGGATACGGTGGATCAGCGCGTTACCAAAGACCTCGGATGGGAAGCAACGAGCGCGAACGTTGCGGCTATCTATTTCGCGTTTCGTACCGCGTACAACGATGGCGAGCTCGAGGTGCCGTCACTCGCACTCTTGATGGAGATGCGCGCGTTCACGAAGCGCGACCTTGATTCAGCGAGTCGCCGGAGCGAAGTGGAGGGCATCACGCGACACTTCGATTTACTCCGCGCAGGGTGCATCGCATTCGAGATGCGCAACGTCGCGGTTGTCACGAAGAAAGTGCCGTACCGTCAGGGTGTGAATGAGAGTGTGTCGGAATACCACGGATAACTTACGTCGCAGGAATCTACCGGCATCTCAAGAGTAAGAATCAGATGAAGCTCGTGAAGCAAGCAGGGTTCGCGAAGCGGTACGCGGCAGTCGCTGCCGCAACAGGGTATCGGGATAGTGAGGCAAAACAAAAAGCAACCCCGCCAGAGGTCGCCATTACCAGCATAGTATAGCACAACGCCCCGCCACCAGCTCGGGGCGTTTGCGTTATACACAGCCCCACTATCGCTTTCACTATCGGTCAAGTACAATAGAGGCAATGGGTAACATCTCACGAGCTTCACGTGCGAGACGAGCCGAGGAGGCGAAGAAGCCAGCGGTCGCGTTGTCAAAGAAGCTTCAGCAATTTTATGCATCGCACATGGTATCAACGTGGCAGAGAGAAAAGGTGCAGGAGATTCGGGACGTGTACAAAGATAAGCAGGACGGATTGGATGCCGCGCACGACATCGCATCATCAAAGCTCTCGGAGGAGTACATGGCGTTCGAGCTCGAGTACCTCGAGAAGAGCCAAGAGATGAAGACAGAGAACGGAGGGCAGGAGCCGTATCATCGAGATTTTCGTAGATTCGTGAGCCCAGCATTCTGGCGACAGCTTTTCACACAACATGGCCAAGAAGTCTAACGTCGAAGAGCCGATCAAGTCTCCTATTTCAAACGAGGAGCTTTTCGCAGCACAAACACCCGAAGAGAAGCGTGCCGAGCGACTTGTTGCGATAGCACAACAGCAACTTCTTACGTCGATGAAGTACAAGGAGAAGCGCATGATGGAGATTCAGAAAAACGAAGACCTGTACTACGGCAAGACGAAGAAGGCACTCAAGGGGCGATGGAATGTGCCGCTCCCGCTCATGTCAGGTTATGTGGACACTCTGCTTTCGAAGATTGATGATCCACCGCGCGTGAAGTACGGATATCAGGACGTTGCGGATATGGAGCTCGCGCAGAAGGTTCAAGCGAAGTGGGATCAGGAGTCCATTTCAGTAAAAAATCAGTGGGCGCTCAAAGACCGTCAGGAGAAGAAACTTGCAACGCTCTCGGGTGTCGGCATCAGCAAGACCTACGCGTATCGTAACGAGGACGGCAAGTACGTCAGCGTGTACGATGTCATCGATTATCTCGACTTCGAATGCGAGCCGATGGGCGGACAGCTTTTGCAGAATCATACGTTCAAGGGTCAGCGCAACATTTTTAAGACAAAGTCACAGCTTACGCGCGGAGCCACAGGAACGAACGCAACGTACAATCGTCGTCAGGTTCTCAAACTTCTTATTTCGTTCGGGTCCCGCGATCAGAAGGAGTTCCAGCAACTCTACATGGAGAAGACCGACCGATTGCGCGCACTCGGTTTCAATGTGGATCAGGGAAGTTATGTCGGCATTCCGATTTACAACTTCGTGGAGTGGTATATGGAAGACCCCGACAACGGCGAGAAGTATTACCTGCTATTCGAACCGCACACTGGTATCTGGATTCGCGGATGTCCGTTGACCGATGTATTCGAGAATGACTGCGACCCGTTTGATGCGTGGCACACGCACCCGGACGCTTTCAACTTCTGGTCGAAGGCGCCGGCGGACGATATGCGCCCGGTAGCAGATTCGATGAACGTCATTTTCAATCAGGCGCTCGACGCGCGTGACCGCAAGATTTATCATCAGCGTGCTTACGATCCGGCCGTGTTCACGGACCCGGCACAGCTCGAATGGCGACCGGACGGGCTGGTAGAGGTCACGGCTGGCATGTCAGCGACGCAAGCAATATCGTCAGGCATTTACGAGCTCAAGATTGAAGGCGTGGACGAAGCGGCCACCATCAATCTCATGACGTACATGGATCAGATATCAGGTACTAAGACCGGCATCACGCCCGGCTCACAAGGCGCAACGGAGGATAAGCGCGTTGGCATCTATTTCGGTAATTTGCAACAGGTCGCCGACCGTCTTGGTTTGTACAATAAATCTTACAGCGAAGCATGGGGCAGTAAGGGACTCAAGTTCTTTTATGGAATCAAAGAGAACATCACGAGCGATGGCGTGATGGTGCGCATGATTGGTGACAAGGGATACAACTGGACGATTCTTACAAAGAGCGATGTCGACAAGCAAGTGCAGGAGTTTGATATCACGATTGTCGGCGGTCAGGCGGAGGCGGCCGCGGACGAGATTAAGAAAAATACCAAAGAGAATGCACTTGCGCTTCTCATGGCGAACCCTAATACGGCGGCACGAATGAATCCCGATGTACTTATCGAGGAGAGTCTTCGCAACGCCGGGTGGGAGGACGGAGAGGTCAAGAGGTTTCTCGATAACCAACCGCCCGGTTCGGAGCTTCTTATTTCACAAGCGCATCAGGCCATTCAAGAGATACTGCTCGGCAAGACACCGAAGCAACATCGCGGAGCCACTACGCTTTACATGCAGACGATCGTCGACTTCGCACAGGATTCCGACGACCTCGATCTGGATACATACACAGCACTCATGGACTATGCCGGAGCGCACATGGGCATCGCGGTTGAAAATATGATGCGTAAAACGAGGTTACAAATAGCGATGGAAGGCGCAAAAATGGGGCAAGGGGGCGTTCCTGCTCCAGAAGGTGGTATCGGCGCACCAACAGGTCAAACGGTCATCCCGGGTTCACCTGTTGCGGATAACACTGCTTTCATGGGCACACCTACCACGCCGCAGGCCGCCGCGGCCGCCGGCACGCCGATAACTGGCGCATAATGCTATGAAACAAATACCACTATCGCAAGGAAAATACGCCCTCGTAGACGACAAAGATTTTGAATGGTTAAGGTTGCACAAATGGAATGCACGAAAAGACGGAAGTACATTTTATGCATCGCGCAATACCAAGCGAATTAAAGGGAAGGCTACTTCGGTAAAAATGCATCGCGAGATCATGGAGACTCCGGAAGGAATGGACACTGACCACATCGATGGCGATGGGTTGAATAACCAGCGCAGTAATTTGAGAGTATGCACTCATGCGGAAAATACCAGAAACGTGAAAATGCATAAGGACAATACATCTGGATTCAAAGGTGTGTGCCTTCATAAGGCTACTGGAAAGTGGAGGGTTGAAATAATGACGAACGGGAAGAAGGTCAATATCGGACTTTTCGTATCAAAATTTGATGCTCACGAAGCGTATGTAGAAGCGTGTATTAAATACCACGGTAACTTTTCACGAGTATGAGCAACGTCGATATCAAGATGTCAAAGTTGGTGGAGCAACTTGATAATTACAGGCCAGACCAGCAGAGCGCTGTGCAAGCGATGCAAAAAGCCCTCAAGACCGCATCGCTCAAGAAGAATCTCGGCGATCATCCGGCGTTCAAATTACTGCTCAAGACCCTGCGCGATCGAGAGCGGCAGTACTCGCTTATCTTGTCGAACAAGGAAGACCTCGAAGAGATTAAGCGCCACGCATATTTCGCACGACGAGGTGAGGTGCGATGGATACTTTCATTCTTCGATGTCGACCAGACGATTGAGAGTATAGAAAAAACACTCGACGAAGAATTGGACGGACAGCTTGGGGATAACGCCCCGAGCGAAGAGTAAACTGCTATGATGAACATAATGAAAAGAGTTGTACCAGAGAGGATGAAAGGAATGGTCGGCACTCCGACCAAAAAGATGATGCCGAAGGGTAGGGTCGATAAGGGCAAGAAGAGTGTGCGACGTTATACATAATTTTAATTGTTATGGCAAAGAAAACACCGGTAGAGATAGCAGAAGCGAAGGCAGCCAAGGAGGCAGCAGTTGCCGCTAAGGCGGCGGAGGTCGCGGCGGCGAAGGCGGCCAAAGAAGCTTTGGGAGGTATCTCGAAGAATGCTTCAGCCGTGCAGGTGCATGATGCGAATGGTCTCATTCGCACATACTCCAATGCGGAGCATGGCGCGGGATTTCTTGACCTCGCGGCGGAGTTCGCCGGGAAGGCAGAAGGTCGCACTGTAGTGGCAGAATAACCACCGCCGGACGGGTTCCGGCTCTCTGCTCGAACAATCGAACGAAGAGCCGGGTCCCGAAAGGGAAACGCGGGGTGTGTGGCAGCCCGATTAACTGTCTGGGAATGAGTTACTCCCGAAAAAGTCCTCTGTCGCGTGTGTGGCGACACTAATGACCACTGGTCTAATTTTTATGGCTTACGAACCGAAGACCGAGGCCGGCAAAGCAGCTATCGTTGCAGGCGCCGACCCAGAAGTAATCGAAGAGCAAGAAGCGGACGGTACGCTCGTCGATATTGCAGAAGAAAAGAAACCGGACGAACAGCACGTTGAAAAAACCGCCGAAGAGCTGGCCGCGGAAGCGGAAGCGGCTCGGATAGCGGCAGAAGGCACAGGGGAAGACCCGGACAAGCCGGGACGCACTCCACAGTCAATGCCGATATGGAAGCACAAGGAAGAGCTGAAAAAGTTTGAGCAAGAGTTGGAGGCGCGTCACGCCACCGAACTTGAACAGGCTCTCGCAAAAGCGACCACGCAAAAAGGCGGCGCCACATCGGAAGATGTAGGCAAGCTCGCCGAGGAGTTCAACATAACTCCGGAGGTTGCAGGAGCGATGCTCGACCGAATGACATCCGTTATCGAATCACGACTGGGTATAAACGAGATCAAGACGACAATCGCGACTTCACAACAGCGCGACAAGGAGATCAAAGAGGCACAGGGTTTTGAAGCTGAGTTGGGCGGACAGTCCGCTCAGGATGCTTTGAAGCTCGTACTCGGCGATAAGCCGGTCACCGCGGAAATGAACGCCAAGATCAAGGAACTCGCGTACACCACAACCTATGCCAACTACTCGGTTGCAGACATCATCCGACTCAATCCGAATCTCATCGCACCAACGGTCCCAACGGGTCGCACAAGTGCAGAGAGTGGAAAGGGAGGTGCAGGACGTGCTCCTGCATCGCCGACAACGCTCGACGATCTTACGCCAGAGCAGATCGACAACATGAGCGACAGTGAGTTCGAAGAATTCACGAGTCGGATCGGAGGTGGAAACAGCCGATTCACCCGGACAACCGTACCGAAAGGTCGGAAGTAGCAGTATCGGTAACATTTATCCCTAAAAAGGAATTGCCAACGATTACTGCACCGGATTTATTCGGTCTAATTTAATCGTTATGGCAAATTCATTCAGTTCGGCATCCTTTGCGGCCTATTGGTCGCGACGCATGCAACGAACGGCATACCGACAGGCGGTATACGTTGCCATCGTGAGCATGGAAGAGCAGGCTACCCTCACAAAGGGTCAGACTGTTCATCGTCCATATCGTTCGACCCTCTACGCGCGTACCTACACGCGTGGAACGGCCGTCACCATTCGTGACCTCACGGACACGGATGAGACGCTCACGGTGAACGTTTCGAAGGTGGTTCCGTTCTACGTGGACGATCTCGATGCGTTGCAACACAACTATCGAGTTCTTAATGAGTACGCGGACGACGCAGCGACAGTTCTCACGAACTTCATCGACGGCGACGTCCTCGGCGAGTACGCAAACGCAACGTCCAAGGTGGACGATGTGGAGATCAACGGCGGTACTGCTGGCAACGGCTACACCCTTACCACGGCGAACATTCTCAAGATGTTCACCGAGGCAAAGAAGAAGCTGCAAAAGCAGAACCTTCCCGGCGGTCTCACGAATCTCGTCGCCATCATCTCGCCAGAAGTTGAGAGCGTGCTATTGAGCTTCTTCTCGAACCGCGAGACTCCGCTCGGCGACACGACAGGCGTGAACGGGAACATCGGTTCGTACATGGGATTCAAACTCCACGTGTCGAATTCGCTCGCGTTCTCCGCTCGTTTGGTCACTTCGACGATCTTCACTGCTGCTGACACTGTCACCATCAACGGTGTCGTGTTCACCGCACGTGCAGATGGTTCGGCTGTATCGTCTGGAGACTTCTCCATTCAGGCAACGGCGGCGCTGTGCTCGGCACAGTTTACCGAAGCCCTCAACAATACGCAGGGATATGCGGCCACGGTGGGCGCAGTCGACACGTATTTCGAGGTCACGGCCGCAAACCGCGATCTGCTTATCGGTATGACAGCCACCAATGGCACGACCTATATCGACATCGTATTTGAGGGTGTCGGTTTGATCGCTGTCTCGGAGACTCTCACTCCAGCGGCAGACGTATGGACGGGTGCGCTTCAGATTCAGCACCAACTCTTCGGCAAGGCCGGATCGATTGACCTCGTCATTCAAGCCAAGCCTAAAGTCGAAGTTAAGGAAGTGCCGGATAAGCTCGGCAAAAACGTTCTTCCGTACACACTGTACGGACTTAAGACTTTCGCGGAGGGCGCTCGGGCCCTTGTCGACGTGAGAGTTCGCGCAGATTCCGGTCAAGGAGTCTTCTAATAGCACGGCCTTAACGGCATAACGATTCACACCTATGGAAACTTCCAATGGTAAGTTCGTCGGAGTCGCCGCCGTTGCTATTGCGATTGTCGCACTCGCGTTCTCAATCTTCGGCGGAGCTCAGGCTCCGGCAGGACAGAATGTGGGAGGCGAACGCGCGGGACTTCAGGAGTTCATCGACGGTATCAAAGCGGGCGATCTCAACATGAAGTGGGCGAGTGCGAAACTCCCGCCACAAGCAACGAGTGTTCAGGTCTACTGCAATCGCACGGGTCAGGATGTGCTGTCGGACTTCGGTTCGGCGGTCGTACTTACCGGCGAGACGGCAAGTTCGACGACGAAGTTTTCGATTTTCGCGACCACTTCAACGTCGATCGCCACGTGGGTAGACTTCGGCACACTTGCGGAGGGCAAACGAGCGCTTATTCAAGCGCTCGGCATTGCAACCTCAACGACAGCTTCGACGACGAATTCCGTTTACGCGGCAGTACAAGGAAAGGGTAACGGCGCGATATTGATTCCTACAGGGTCATGCGTGTACGGAGTCCTTCAACAGGACACCACTGCTTGTTCTATCGCGGGTGCGGCGAATGGAGCGGCATGTGAGACTGCGACTTCTACAAATCGCGGTTTCAACCCGATCTTCAATGTGCGCGTGCATAGTTCACGAGCAGGCGCTCCATCACTGTAGCGCTTTGACGAACAGCGGCTTCGGCCGCTGGGGTCAGGGCGGTACCGTAGAAATTAATCACTTACACAACTATGAAAAACATCTTAGCAATCGCAATATGGACAGCAATCGCCGGCTCGGTCATCGGCGGACTCTGGTATCTCTATGATTCGGTTGGCAAGGTAACGAATGAGAAGTATGCACCGGTCGCACAAAATGCCGGTGGCGCACCAATAGGACTTGTTACAAAAGTGTCAACCACATCACCCGCTACTGTGAACACAACAGCATCTCTTGTATTCGCAAGCAGCACATGCAATTCACGTATCATAACGACGTACGCGAGTCCAATTATGATCGGGCTTACCGATCTGATAGGGTTTGTTCCATCTGGCGTAAGCGGCCACCTACAGTTAGCAAGCACCACGGTTGCGTATGATTCTGGCATATACGGATGTTCCGCGTGGAGGGTATACAGCTTTACTTCTCAAGCAATTACGGTATCAGAAACGATATAAACATCTATGCAACTTTCACCCGGAGAAGTATTTGCGATAGTCAGGCAACTCGCGGACCCGAATGATACGGGTACGTACTATGTGCGAGCCACTATCCGCAATGCCCGGACGGATGCATTGTTAGATACCAAGGATTTAACGGATCGCGGTGGTCAGCGATTCTCAACTGAATATCAGGTGCCGTCGAAGTCGAGCGATGCAATCTACATTTCGATTTCAACGCGCGTCTACACGGATAGCGGGTACACTACATTGAGCGATGTATATGGACAGGAAATTGAGACATATCTCGTCGAGATGCGACAGCAACATTTCGGCGGAGGGGGAAGCAGTATTAGTTATAAACGAATCGAGGAAATAATAGCGGCCGCACTTCTGGCGGCAGAAAAAGTTCCGGAACCGCCGATAGACATTCGAGGCATCGTGAATAGTGCAATAAATGGGGCTACGGGCGATTTGAAGGCGCATATCGTGCAAACAGTCGAATCGGCTCGTACAGTGGTCCCAGCGGTCGATTTCTCGTCAATAACAAGGGTCATCGCGGATATTGGCAAGATGATCGAGCAAGTAGAATCAAATATACCGGAAAAACTTAAAAACGAACTATCTTTGATACAAAAATCACTCGACGATGCGAAAGATCGCATTGATGAAGCGAATCAATTAGTTACGAAGAATCACTTGGAACTGGTCGATGAGATCAAAAAAGGGAATACATTGTCGACGAATAAACGATTGTCTGCCGCAGAAAAAATTGAAGCCGTGGTACGAGAAGCAATCGATAAGGCAATGGTCGATGAGCCAGTTGCGGTTCGATGGGAAGATGCTATGAGAAATATAATGAAAAATCCATGAAATTGAGACAAATCATCGTCAGCACAATCATTGTTGGTACACTCATCGTAATCATCGGAAAGATAGCATCAATGGTGACCGTGCAAGGTCTCGGCGGGGGGACGGGGACGATCAATACACTCGATCAGTGGACAAGCACCTCGACACCATTCTCGGCGATCACACCGCGCACGAATGGAAAGAATATATACTTGCCATTCTCGACAGCGACGACATCGCGTTCGTATGCGACGACGTTCTGTATCAATAATGCTTCGCCGGACTGTATCACTGCATGGTCGTCGGCCGGTGGGGAATTCCCATTCACCCCAGTCTCTTACGGCAACGCCACTTCGACTACGCTCGGATTCCTCAATGGCTTCCTCTCAACTGCTTCATCAACCTTCACGTCGAATGTGAATCTTGCAACGATTAGCGGCAACGTCGGCATCGGGACGACGAATCCGCAGAAAAAGCTCGACATAGATGCTGGCGATATCAGATTTTCGTCGGTGCTCGCGCCAACAGGTACTCCGATCATTGCACTTGGTGCAGCGGGCGTGCTTACTGGAAGCTATTCCTATCGCGTTTCTTATGTTACTGCGACAAGTGAGACAGAAGTGGGTTCATTATCATCAACGATCTCTCCAGTCTCACAGCAAATAAATCTGACGAGCATTCCTGTATCCTCCGATGGGAATGTCATTGCACGCAATATATACCGAAATAAGACAGCAGATGGTGTGTTTAGAGCAATGTATCTGGTCACAACCATAAATAATAATACGACCACAACCTATACTGATAACATTGCAGATGCATCACTTGGCGCGGTCAACCTTAATATTCAGACGACGGGTGGTGTATTTTTCGTCAACACAACACCTCTATTTGTGGCGAACTCATCCGAGACGGCGATTGGATTAAATGCTCTTTCAGTCAACACGGCACCAGCAAATAGTGCTTTCGGATTCAACACACTTAAAAGTAATACTACTGGTGGATTCAACAACGCTTTTGGACTGAACTCGATGCAGTCAAACGTATCGGGCAACTCCAATAACGCCTTTGGTAATGGCACTCTCTTTGCTAACGTGAGTGGTGGATCTAATTCTGCATTTGGTAATAACACACTTGCTCAGACGACTGTGGGATCTAATTCTGCCTTTGGTAGTGGGGCAGGACAACGAATCAGCACAGGGTCAAACAATGTCGCCATTGGAGACACATCTCTCAATAACACTCAGACAGGGTTCTTCAATACCGCAGTCGGATCAAATGCTGGAAAGGGTGTCGCAAGCAACTCTTTCACCAGTAATTCTCTTTTTGGGTATTTAAATGGACAAGCGCTCACTACAGGTAGTAGGAACACCTTCTTTGGCACTTTCGTTGCATCTACCACTGCTACAGGCGCAAACAATATAGCTATCGGCTATGATATTGCACTCCCCTCGATTAACGGCTCCAATCAACTCAATATAGGCAATCTGATCTTCGGGACAGGTATCAATGGAGAGGGCACGGTCCTTTCAAGCGGAAATATAGGCATCAGCACGACAAGTCCAGCATACAAACTTACCGCTATCGGAACCTTCGCTGTCGCAACTACCACAAACAATGGACTTCCGAACTTCTCTATAGATTCAAAAGGACATCTTGTTACTTCAGGCGTAATACCAACGGTATCTTCTTGCGGCACCTCTCCCGCAATTTATGGCAATGACACGAACTGGCGTGTGCTTGCGGGAAGCGTGCTTGCCACATCTTGCACCATTACATTCTCGAAGACATTTACCACCGCACCAGTGTGTACCATAACGCAGGAGACTGGAACAGCCGTCGCGGTGGTCGCTTCTTCAACGCCGACGAATGTGGTGATATCCGGCGCAACGTTCACAAGCGACTGGTTCGTGGGGCGGTGTGAGAAGTATGAATAGTATGAATCGGATATTCTGATATGAACCTTGAAACCAAAGCAATCATAGGCGCGGTAGAGAAAAAGATTGAGGATGTTGTCAATGTAAAGATAGACGCGATTCATAAGATACTTGTCACTCAAAACGAACGGGCTGACACCTTTGAGAAGAAAGTTGATTTACACATCGCACAAGTAGAACCTTTCATACAAGCGAAAGTGGGCTTGACCGTACTTTTCAAATGGCTTCTGATTCTGGCAGCAGGAGTAGTGGCGTGGGGGCAAATTAAGCTCGGTATAAAATGAACATGAAACACCCTACCAATTCACTCTGGCCGACACCTGTAGACGAGCGCGATTTCAAGCTCGGCGCGGTGGTAGGGAATGCGGTTCCAACGGACTTGCCGGATGAGTATGAAGTTGCAAAGCCACTTATAATCAAGGATCAAGGGCAGACTGATATGTGCACCGCCTACGCCCTCACTGCTGTGTCAGAGGACGAGGAAGGAGTGGCACTTGACCCTTTCTTCACATTTGGCTCCACGAAGTCTATAACGGGCAATCCTGCGGAGTGGGGGGCGGACCTGCGGTCGGCCTGTAAGTCGGCCATGCTTCGAAAGGAGGGGCCTTGGGGATTCCTCGAGGCAAAGGATTTATCGAAGATCACTAATCCTGCAACGCAAGAGGATCGTGAGTGGGCGGCGACTTATCCTTTTACGCAGGATGAAAAAGAGGAAGCTAAAAAGCATGCTAAGAAAACGTTCTTTACAGTAGATGGTCCCGGCGACGTATTCGATAACATGCGCAGTGCGATGTGGCAAACGCGTAACGAGAAGCGGTCAATCTTTACCGGATGCAACTGGCGATCGGTATGGACCTACGACGGTCCCACAATCGAGACAGCGCCGTCCGGTCAGACATTCGGGCATGCGGTCAAAGCATTCGGCTGGCGCGGGGACTACATCAAACTGCAACTCTCAAACGGCAAATCCATCGGCGACAATGGTATTTTCTGGATTAAGCGAGAGGCACTGAATCAAGCGTTCACATTCGGAGCATTCACTTTCCTCGATATGCCGAGGGAGGATGCGGAGAAAGCGGTGGTAGAAGCAGAGAAAAGCAAGACGTTCTTCACTCGGATAGTATCGCCATTCGCCACTTTATTCGATAAACTACGACTATGTCATACGACGACCTAATGACCTTTTTTCGTGACTTGGTAGACGATGAAGTGGACACCGTAACTGAATCAGTTCTCGCAGATGTCGCGTACTCAAAAAGAAATGACATGCGTGCATGGACATTTTTGATGAAGCTCGATTCAAGCATTACGCAAGGCGCGAACGATACGTGGCAGACACAACACTCGCTTCCGGCAGACTTTGAGGAACCATACAGGGTGTTCGGTGGCGCCGGCGGCCAGAACGAATACCTACCGTCTCCGTATGAGGATGTGCTCAATCACATCGGCGCGATGAATCGATACTCTATCGACTATCTCAACAAAAAGATAGTCTTCACTGGCGGATCGGCGCAGACGATTTATCTATGGTATAAACGACTCCCGACATCTCTCGTTGGGCTTTCAACGGCACAGAAAGCACTCACTACCACGATCGTATGGCCGGCGCGGTTCGTGCCCATCATCGCATTCGACATGGCTGCCATGCATCTCGGAGGCATCGATGCGGATGATATCGCTCGTCAGCAAGTGCCGTATCTAAACGCCGCGCACCGCGAACTCTACAACGCGATGATTTCTTGGGATACGAAGCGCCGGATGAAGTTATTCGGTAACAGTTCCACGCCGTTGCGGTCGGGCAACGAGTTCACGCCAGCGGATGTTGTAGACATACCGAACTACTAAAATGATTTCAAAAGAAATGAGAACATGGGATAAGGGAACGATTGATCTTATAGAGCCAAATTCAATTCCCATTGGATCTATATCTAAATCTTTGAACTTTCTCACCAAGGGCGATCACATGGAATTGCGCAGGGGTTCGAAGATTCTCGGTGCGGACATCGGTGCAGGTTCGGTTGCCGGCCTCGGCGTAGGAACGAAGCTCGACTCTTCTGGCACAGAGATACCATTCCGCAAGAGACACGGCACGCGCAAATTCGAATACTACGATTCAGTGACGGAAGGATGGCTCGAGACAGGTAGTGATGCGGCTCCAACGGCATCCAACAGCGACGATTTCGAGTTCGATACCTACGGCTCACAAGCTGGAGCTCAAGGATTCTGGTCGAGTCCTCTATCGTCTATTTACAAGATTCTTATCGCTAATCCGGGAAGCATCACCGATTTACTTTCCACCGTGTTTCGCGGTTTCATCCGCATCAAGCAGTCGCGCATGTTCTTGTGGAATCGTAACGCGGCAAGCGGATCGGGGCGTAAGGACGAACAGAATGTGTACATGTCGTACATCGATGCGCGCGCGTATACGACCGTCACTGCTGAGGCGCTCGCGAGTGTGGCAACGGCAACACTTGCATTCAAGGCGGCAGGTAGTAAGCGCACATGCTTTGGAGTTGTGATAACGCACACGGCATCGGGTGAAATACTTTCCGATAATCGGGATGGAACTCTCACTGGAGACTTGGGAGCAAGTGGAACAATTAATTATACTACCGGCGCAGTTACTACTACGCTTGTCGGAGCCGGTACAGCAGATTATCAGTGGGAAGATACTACCAGTACTGGCATCGCGGACTTTTCATTCTCGGCGACCCGAGTCGCTGCACAAGGAAATGTTTTAATACAAGGAGACGGCGGACCTCTCATGGGTATTGAAAGTTACGGCGACACGGAGTATTGCATGCACAAACGCAATACCTATGCGCTCACACTTACCAAGGACGACACTGCCGCGAGCAATCTTATTTTTCGTGATAGGGAGGGTATACCGAATCATCGCGCCATCAAAGGCACATCGCTTGGTATTTTCTATATCAACGCAGTCGATAAAGGGCAGCCGCGATTGAAAGTCATCAGGCTTCAGGGCGGGTCTACAGCTATCGATGGTAAAGTAGTGTCAGACAACATCGACCTCTCGGCGTATCTTTTCGACAAGTGCTTCATTGAAGAATGGGAAGACTACATCATCGTCGGTTGCCGAACGGAGGGCTCGGCGAGCAACAACCGATTCGTGATGTACAACAAGATTTGGAAGGCGTTCGACATCGTTGATTACTGGGGTCTCTGCGCAAAAGTATACGGCGGAACTCTCATATTCGGCGAGTCAATCACCGGGAACGTGGTCACCGTATTCTCGGGCAGTGACGATGACGGATCGGTAGTGGACGGCTTCGCCGAACTAAACGAATGGGATTTGGAGTATCCCGGGGTACTCAAGAAGGTCAAGTACCTCGAGATAGAGGGCAATATCGGCCCCGATCAGGTATTCGACGTGAAGGCATCCGTGGATGATGGGGCGTTCGTCACTATAGGGCAGATACTCGGCTCGGGTTCTTACGTCGACCGGAGCCAATCGGTTGACGTGGGCGCGGATACCATTGGGAGGCACCCTATAGGAGGGCAAGTGGGCGTTGGAGATAACATCACGGCGTATCACTACTTCCGTTCATTGCCGATGCGACTCGATAAGTTCGAGCGCGTAAAGATTCGATTCGAGCGCGGGATAGATATCACCGACCCGCTCGCGCCGATCGACGGAATAGGCTATTTTAGCTTTTCGCTCGTGAGGTTTCGCGACATCCGGGTGAAGAATAATAAAATCCCGCAGAAATATCGCAACTGATATGTGGACAACACTTCATTTATTTTATAAACCTTGTATAATAACGCCATGAGCACTCTCCTATCCGCCATCGCAGTGATAGTTTCGGGAATCTCACTGATGTTCTCTGGTCTTTTCACTCCGCCGGTTAATCTCCAGCCGTATGCGACTAAAATCGAGACCGCAACGATATGGAATGAATTCATGAAGGTGCAAGATGAGTTCTCTACTCTAAAGGCACAGCAGATGCTTGGCGCCACTAACGACGTACCGACAAGCATCGCCCTCTTCGGAACTTCACTTGCGAGTGCCATATCGTCAAGCGCGACATCGATGACCCTCACATCGGCTTCCGATCTTGCAGGTACTACGCTCGCATCAAGCACCTATGCGTTCATCATCGACGAGGGTACCGCTTCACAGGAAATGGTGCTGGCCGATTGTACAAGCACGGCATGTACGAATATGACACGTGGAGTATCCGTCATCACTGGTACGACCACTGTGGCAACTCTAAAAAAGAGCCACCGGCGCGGGGCTTCAGTGAAGATAACGGATGGTCCTCAACTGATGATTCTCTCGCGCATCGTGAACGGCATCGGCACATTCCCGAATATACTTTCATATACATCGCACCCGACATTTTCAGTCGGGACGCAGATTGTCGACAAAACATATGTCGATAGCGGAGTCCTTGCTGGTGGAGCAACCTCAAGTGAATCCGTAACTGGCCTCGTTCGACTCGCGACTGCTCTGCAAGCGGCGTCGTCTACACCAACGACGGTTAATACTCCGTATGTAATGCAGGCGCAGAACGCAACTGATACACCTCAGTACGGATGCGCAACAGGATATACCGGAACGGCCGGTGCTGGATGTAGTGTCATCGCAGATTTGACAGGAAAGATTAAGCAAGCATGGATTGATTTAACTGCAAACTTCACCTTCACTGGTGCTATAAATATAGCCGCTTCTTCGGTCAAGAATCTTACACTTAATTCGCTTGCGTATGTTTTTCCTACTTCACAGTCAGCCGGAACTTCTCTTCAAAATGACGGGAGCGGGAACCTATCTTGGGCGACGATTAGCGGCGTACCACTCATATCTACTACGACGACTGCGACTATGCTGTTTGCAAGTACGACTTCTTTCGCGGCATATGACAATTTAAAGGTGGTTGTGTATGTGCCGGGTGCGACGCATGATAATTTTTGTATGCAATTCAACAGCGACGCGACCGCGAAATATGCAAGCAAGCAATTCGTAAACAATATTTTAAGAAATATCAATTCTGATGTGACGTTATTTCAATTGGGTTTTGGTAATGCTACTACGACCGACGCATATATAATTGCCGACATAAACAATCCATCTGCAAAACGGAAATCAATAATTGCTCAAGGTACAGCCAGCGATTCAGGTGCTCATGCACCAGATTACTATAACGGAAGCGGTGTATGGAATAACACTTCAGCTCAGATAACGCAGATCACTTGGAGCCAATGTGGGGGTGGATTCAATACACCGATTGGGACAGTGATCAAAGTGTATGGCACAAACTAATATGGCATACTCTCCCGTTTACGACGAACAAAACAGAATCACTGGTTACAATGTAACCGACCCGAATGGTGTCTCAAGGTTCGAATCATCGCAAGCACCTACACCAACACCTGCGACAGTCACGACTCGTACGCCCGGCGGCGTTCCTTATTCAGGAGGTAGTGAACAATTCGATCCCGGCGGTGCGAACGATAAGACACCAGTTACACCAGTCAATGAAGCAACAATCCGCGAGAATGCACGCAAGGATGTACAGGCGCAAATAGATGCCGTCAATGAACTCACACAGACAGAACTTGCGAGTGCTCGCGTTCGAGGTACAGAGAGATCAGGACGCACTCGAGCACTTAGCGCATCGACTGGCGTTATCGGAAGCCCTATTGGAGATACGCAGGAAGAGAAAACCTATCAAGCCAATGTCCAAGAGGAACGTGCTATCAGTGCGGCGAGTGCAGAAAAAATAAGCAATATTCTGGCAGGTGTAAACACTCGCGCGGACTCACTCATTCAGAACGCCAAGACGTCTGCATCAAAGAACGCTACCGACTATTCAACATTTCTTAAGGATCAGGCTACACAAGCACGTACTGATTTCACTGCACTGGCAACATCCGGTGCCGAGCTCACGAGCGAGCAGAGACAGAAACTTCTTGATCAGACAGGATATGATTCGGCGACGTTCGATCAGCTGTATCAGGGACTCAAAATCGCCAACAGCAACGCATACATCAACAAGGACAAGCCGGAGATTTTCGGCAATAAGGCAGTGTTTTTCAAAAAGAATCGGGACGGGACTATCACGACCGAGACAGTGGACTTGCCGATATCGGGAGGAGTGGACCCGAAGGATATCGATGTGGTCTCGCGCAAGGACGGTATTTACATGCTCAATAAGCGAGATGGAACGTTCAAGAAAGTCGGGGTGCCGGAGGTGACACAGGAGAGCATCGACAAAGCGACAGAAAAGAGTGATGCGAAGAAACTTGCAGAAGGTGAGATTACACAGAATTATGGTCTCGTGAATGAGCTTTTGAACATTGGCGACGGCACACTGAATGCGATTGCTGGTGTTCCCGGATTGAGCGCATTCACTCCCGGAACTAAAACACAGCTCGCACAGAATAAAGCGAAGCAGTTGAAGGCAATCCTCTCTTTGGAGAATCGCCAGAAACTGAAGGGGCAGGGCGCGGTGTCCGACTTTGAAGGCAAAATGATTGCCGATGCTGGGTCATCGCTCGGTATAAACGACGCGGGGCGGTCGAGTCTCGGCAACGAAGACTTCAAGAAGGAAGTCAGGAAGGTGCGCGGTGCATTTGGGCTCGCGGCCGGTCAGCCACAGAAGGTCAGAATCACCAGTCCTGATGGAAAAACAAAAGAGGGGTCAGTTACATCGGAGGAGGCGAATTCGGCATATTTGCAAGGGTACCTGATTGAGTTTATAGACTAAGTATGGCATTCGACTTCTCAACATTCGGAGGGACAACGGCGCCGCCGAAAAGCGGAGTAGCACCAGTGGTACCGAAGTCGGGTAGTTTTGATTTCGCATCGTTCGGAGAAGTCGCCCCGTCGATCACGCCGCAATCGAACATCCCCGGAGCGAATCTTCCTAAGGGACCCATCGTGCAACGCATCAGTGAAATCGCGACTAAGGAGGGAGAAACGGGCGCGGCGAGGATACAAAAAACTGCCGAGCAGTTCGGCAACGCGCCGGCGATAGAGAAACCCCTGGTTGCTCTCAAAGCTCCAATGCAGGCGGTCGGTGCTGGTGCGCGTGTTCTATTCGCTCCGCTTTCAGCAACGATCGAGAGCGCAATAGAGCATCTATCGGATCTCCCAATTGCACAGCGCATTGCTATGTCGGATAGGGTCGGGAAATTCCTCGATGTTACGAATGACTTTGGTGCGAAGGTTGGCGATATTGCAAAGACGAATCCTGAACTTGCCGGAGATGTGCAGGATTTCGTGGATACAATCACTCTCGCGATTGGTCCCAAGGGTGCGAAGATAGCGACACAGCCGGTCATCGGTGCAGCTGAGAAAGTAGGTACGAAGATTAAGTCGGTGATTCCTACGAGGGCAGTTTCAATAGCAGAAAAGGAAGCGGACGATATTCTCGGAGCATCAGTCAGAAGTACTGCGCCGGATGTCGCTGAGACATTTAAGAAATACGGCATCGAAGCGCCAGTATCAGCCGTCACAACGAATCGTGCAGTTCAGGGAGCAGAGGCAATAGCGCAGAGCTCGTGGTTCGGCGGTGCAGCTGTTACAAAGATAGTCGAGGAGGCACAAGCTGGAATGTCTAAGGTCGCGGAGTCGCTCCGAAAGTACGCGGATCCGCAAACGCTCATAAAGCCGGGTGTGACGCTCGAGAATGTCGGTACCGAGCTCAAGGGAGCTCTCACGACCGCCACGAAGACTTTTAACGAAACAAAGGCGAAGCTTTACGACGAGGCATCCTCACGCATCGGCACCCAACAGGCCATTCTTGATGAGACTAAGAAAGCTCTCGACGAGATAATCGCGCAGAAGATGGCATCGAGTGACCCAACGGCTCGGAACACCGCTCGGTACTATCAGTCGCTTCGTAATAACCTTTCGACCGCGGATAAGCGCACTTTCGCCAATGTAAAACAGACGCGATCCGATATCGGGTCGAAGCTTGGGAACCGCACGGACCCGATCGCTACAGGCGACACAGCAAGTCTCAAACGGATATATGCGGCGCTTTCAAAGGATCTCGACACCACTGTTTCAGCATCCGGCGTTGAAGCTTCAAACGCGCTCAAGGCGGCCAATGAATTTTACAAGGCCGGTATCAATAAGATTAATTCTATTATGGGGCGGACGATTAAGAACGCCCGGAGTCCGGAGCGTATATTCGGGTCCCTCATAAAAGCAGGTGATGCCACAGCGATTCGCGAACTCAAGGAGCTCGTCGGCGCGGAGGCGTTCCAGTCGGTAGGCGATGCATTCATGAATACCGTCATCCAGTCAGCGATCGTTCCTCTTACGGGCAAGATGAATCCCGGGAAGCTTGCGGCAATGCTCACAAAGTACGGAGATGACACTATACGCGAGCTCGTAGGCGAGCGAGGACTGCAGCAGCTCAAGGATCTGCTCCGAAGTTCAATTGCGGACGACATCATCGAACGCGCCACACTCGATGGGAAGGTTCAGCCCGGCCGGCTCGCGCAGGCGATTGAAGCGTATGATACGAAGGTATTGCAGAGAGTGTTTTCACCGGAGGAGCTTCAGAAGCTTATGGACCTCAAGCAGATGGCCGCCGCTATGGGTAAGGGTACAAAGATGGTAGCTGGATCCCCTACGGCAGAGAAACTCCAAGTCGGAATCAATCTCGTACTCGCGGTCGGCCCCGGACTCGGGGTACTTCTCCCGAAGATCGGTATCGAATACGGCATCACGAAGCTTTTCACTACTCCGTGGGGCAAGAAGCTACTCACTCGCGGGAAGCTCGGAGGGAAGGGCAAAATCGCTCCCACAGCGGCCGAAACGGCCACAAAGGCGCCGGAGGTGGTTCCGGTGGCGAAAGTGGCACCAGCGGGCAAACAACAGGGGAATCAGGGGTCTCAGGAGGGCATCTACCGATACTCGGAGAAGCCCGGCGCACCACCCGGGAGTGTGGTTACGAAAAAGAAGGGGAAAACTAAAGTTAAGTAAAATGTTTATGTGGTACAATGTGGGACATGAAACATTGTTCAAAATGCAACGGAATAATTCAGACTGTCCCCACTCGGTAGTAGCGCGGTCAGATTGTTATTGATAACATTCACATCATGAGCAGCGGAATATTCAGACTGAATTTGAGCGACGTGCAGAAGGGTCTTGTTATGGCGGTTCTCGCGGGATTCGCTCTGCCGATCGCGGCGGCGTTTCAGACGCCTGGGTTCGACCTCTTCAATGCGAACTGGGGCGAGATATTGAACCTCGCGATCAATGGCGCGGTGATCGGTTTCGTGACCTATATGACCAAGAACTTCTTCAGTAACAGTCAGGGAGAAGTGGTCACTCCACTCGGGAACATTGGGTAGGGAGGTGGCTGGGGATTGGTTAGTGCCGTACCACCCCGTAAGTAGGCACAACCACTATTTTGCCCATCAGCTATGGTGAGCATCCTTCGATAAGCAGAATGTCCTCGAAAGAGGGCATTTTGCTATAAAGATACGTTTTATTTTGTGTCCCTCCTTATTACTTATGGTTGCAGAAACACCTCCTTGCAGAAAAGCCTCCTTGCACCAGTGCAATGAGGGTATTTTATAGAAATGTGGTGTAATATACTTTGTCCACAGGTAGCCATTGTAGTTATATATCAGTAATCTTTTATGTTATAGTGGTTGTACGGCGAGAGCCGGTTAATAATCACTCAAAGGAGTATGGACACAGACGAGGAAGTTCTTGAAGAAGACGAGGTCAAAGAAGAGGATGATTACTCGCACGCTCGGTTAGAGGACAACGGCTTATGACAATCCAACGAATGGCACCGAACGCGTGGGCGGTTTCCCACGCAGGAAGGACATCGACATTTTTCGTGTTCAATTTCATCGCGATGGTCGAGTGGGCGCATAAGATGCAGCGGCTCGCTGCGGCAGGCGTATGAGTACAGTTGAAAAGACATACTTTGCTTTTTGGTTAATTGTCATCATCGGATGGATACTCCTATGACGCGCGACACAATCTTCAGTTTCTTCTTCATGGTCGTGTTTATCGGAATCGTGACGGTAATCCTCTCGGAGATATGAAAACTAAAAAACTATATAAGTTCCTCCGCACTGGACTCAAAAGTGATTCAGGAAATCACGAGTGGAAAGTGGGCGAGTGGTATCACGAAGATAAAGTAGACATTTGCAACTTGGGTTTTCACGCATCAAAGACTCCTCTGCAGGCTCTAGGATATGTTCAAGGTGAAATACTTGCCGAAGTAGAAGTCAAAGGTGATTCCGATATTCAAGACGACAAAGAGTGTTGGTCTGATATGAGAATCGTGAAAGCCTATCACTGGAAGAAAGCGGACTCAGTTGCGTTTTCTATTTTCGCAGCGGAGTCGTGCATTAAGAATTATGAACAGGTCTATCCAAATGACTCCCGTCCGCGTGATGCAATAGAAGCAGCTAAGAAGTGGTTAGCAGAGCCGACAAAAGCAAATGAGTCGGCGGCGTGGTCGGCGGCGAGGTCGGCGGAGTCGGCGGCGAGGTCGGCGGCGAGGTCGGCGGAGTCGGCGGCGAGGTCGGCGGCGTGGTCGGCGTGGTCGGCGGAGTCGGCGGCGAGGTCGGCGGCGAGGTCGGCGGCGAGGTCGGCGGCGTGGTCGGCGGAGTCGGCGGCGAGGTCGGCGGCGAGGTCGGCGGCGTGGTCGGCGTGGTCGGCTGAAAAGAAACTCGTTGACTCCCTAGACAAGTGGTTCCTTACCCGAATTACATCACTTGAAGTATGGACAAAATAACTTTCGACTTCTAACATGAACGACATCCTAGCATTCTCACTCATGGTCGTATTTATCGCAATGGTCACAGTCCTCATGGTTGCACTCACTCCGAGCGCAGAGGCGCAGATAATCATCACGGATGTCCCACAGGGCGAGAGGGTGGTGGCGACAGTCACTGCGTACACATCGAGCGTTGACGAGACAGACAGTACGCCGTTCGAGAACGCGGCCGGTACTCGCCCGGGACCCGGGAGCGTAGCGTGTCCAATGCGATATGCATTCGGGACTCGTGTGTTGATCGCCGGGCAGGAGTACACATGTGACGATCGCATGCACTCGCGGTTCGGTGAAAGGTTCGATATATGGATGCATTCAAAGGCGCAGGCGTTTGAGTTCGGTAAGAAGCGAGTCGAGGTGGCAATAATTAATTGAGTATGCAGAAACCACTCAACCTACTTGAAGTTTCTACTCCATGGCCGCGACGGCACCGGTCGTGGAATGCAAAGATTATTCCAAACAAGTTGTCAGAATTAGCACGAGCCGGGGGTGTATATGATAGCAGAATGATATGAAGTACATCGTACATCTGCGCGAGAAGCGCACGGGTCAGTTAGTGGTCGAAGCGGAGACATCACCGGACGCTGTAAATAAAGTTAAGCGGATGATTCATACGAAGAGTCTGCCGGCTGGCGCCATCGATCGTGAATCAGGCATCATCGTGACATTCACAGAGGATGTATGAGAATCGACCAAGGAGTCAGGTTCGGTTCGCTCGATGAGCTCGAGCAGGTGATGCAGGGGAAAGATACTCAGGTCGGTGAACCACTTGAAATGGATCGCATTCAGTATGCGGCGTACAAGGAACTCATCTGGGAGTGGCTCGGGCGACTCAATCCGATCATGGTATTCAGGAAGCATCCGATCGTGGTCATCAAGAGGAGCGAAGAGAGTTGATCTTTGAGGTTCGTAGAACTGGGCGCCGTGATGGACTTAGGGACTCGTCTGTCAGAAGCGTGGATAGTTGATGAGGCGACATAAGCGGCAAAACGGCCACGACTTGGTCAGTCACGATCGGCAGGAGCGCGTTTTGTATCCCACTCGCTATTCTCTTCGGAGAAAGACTGGAGACTTTTCATCGGGTCGATAGTGCGGACATACAGATGGGGGTAGCACAATTCACGAGAGCCACCGAAAACGAGCGAAACCAAGCGATTGTCGCACAGCCCGAAAGTAACGGCGCCCCGGTCTGCGAATCTCGAGGGAGTGGATAACTTCACAGTTGCAGATTATTAATGAGGTATAATGGATTTATGACGAAAATAAACATAATCAATATCGTCAAACGGAGACTCTGGTGTTCAGGGTACGCCGTATCCGAACGCTCGCGTGAGGTGGATGGATTCGACTTGATTGTCGATGGAAAACACCGCGTGTGCGTAGGAGAGCCAACAGGCAGTATGGATGTTCTCGCAAAGGTGCAGAGTGTACTCGGGCATACAGTTATCAGGTATGCCAACGAGGACAAAGCAGGTGGTGCGCGTGAGATTTTCGGATTACCAATTAAGAAGGAAGACCATGGCAAAAAAAATCGCAAAGAAGTCACGCCGAAAGGTAGTGGTAAAGAAGTCAGCGCGTAAGATACCGAAGGAATCTAAGCCGCGCGTGAGTAAAACGGAGATCGTGGTGCGCGTGGAGCAGGTGCCACTCATTCCTACCGTCACGGATCTCGCGGAACCGATGCGCGAGGGCAAGAAGCTCACGATACCGAAAACATGGCTCAACGATGCGCAGATTATTCGCATGGTGCAGAAAACACCGCGTGAGCATGTCTACCGACGTCCGGGCAAGGGCGGTCAGGTGTTCGATTACGTCACCGGTTCATACATCGAGAAGGTGCTCAATTTCGTGTTCGCATGGAATTGGGATTTTGAGATCGTGGAGCACGGCATGATCGAGGGGCATATATGGGTCAAAGGTCGTCTTACTGTGCGCGGACAGCGTCCGGGCGAGACAATCAGTAAGATGCAGTTCGGCCGCGCGGAGGTGAAGTACCTCAAGGGTACTAAGACGATGCTCGACTACGGCAACGACCTCAAGGCCGCATCGACTGATGCTCTCAAGAAGTGCGCATCGTTGCTCGGCATCGCATCGGATATCTACGGCAAGGCGGAGTACAAGCAGGAGACGGGGGTTGCTCCACTACCAGCAACGGACACACGCCCGGCGCAAGGTAAGGTGTACGAGGAGCCGACAGTTCAGCAGGGTGCGCCACTCGAGCCAATCGAGGATCATGTTTGTCAGACATTATCGAAGGGTGGATGCGGTGCAGATTTAACGAAGGGGGAGGCTGAGTACAGTAAGCGCATGTTCGGGAGGGAGCTATGTAAAAATCACTATCCAAGGAAATAGATATGGAATCTCCTGTTGAAAAGTTTTGCCGAATGCAAGGATACAAACTTGCTCAAACGATTGACGATAAGATGGCGATTGTCATCAGACCGAGACCGAGATGGTGTCCTGACTGGCTGTACAAAAAAATTATCAAAGCAAGTGTAGAAATCGTAACAGTACAAAATTAATATGACCTACAAACCAGCAAAAGGAGAAGAGGGCGTGATGTACACAGAGCTCTATGGTGGCAAGGTGATTCATCGATTCCACGAGAAGGGGCACATGCACTACATCAGCCGTGACGGTGGCAAGAAGTTTGTGCGCAAGGGAGGTGTGACGGGCATCATCGGGGTCATGGATAAGAGCAAGCCACTCATGAGCTGGCAACAGAACATCACTCTTGATTTCTTGCTCGATACGCTCGCTAAGGGTGGCAAGATTGACGAGGAGAAGGCTATCGAGGCAGTGATTCAGAGCGAGCTCTTTCTTGAGCAGGCGGCAGATATCGGTCATGAGATTCACGGATGGTGCGAGGCGTATATCCGTCATCAACTCAAGCAGAAGGGATTCGAGAAGATGCCAGAGATTCCTAACTTCCCAGAGGCGATCACAGGGGTCAACTCATTCCTTGCATGGGTCGATGAGCACAAGGTGAAGTTTCTGTCGACCGAGCGTGCGGTCTACTCGATGCGCTACGACTATATCGGTATCATGGACTTCGAGGCGGTTATCGACGGCGCTCACTGTATGGGGGACTTCAAGAGCTCCAACGGACTCTATAACTCAGTGCGTATGCAGACTGTTGCTTACTCTAAGGCTGACGAGGAGGAGCGCACGAAGTTCAAAGGTTACGATGGGCGATATGCTCTCCGACTCTCGAAGTATTCCGAGGAGGAGTACATGAAGCGCGAGACACGTAAGAAAGAGATCAAAGCGGCAGTTGCAAAGTTTAAGGGTAGCGAACCCAGCACCTACCCAATCAAACCGTATCAGGTCTTCGAGGCGGTATTCCTCGACAGTGAGGACTCGTTCGCCGATCGTGACTTCAAGGCGTTCTTGCACTGTAAGGCGATACAGGAGTGGCAGAAGGAGACCGACCCATTTCTTAATCGTGAGCTCGGTGGATCACTATGAAAATCACCCTAACAAACAAATCATTCCTCGATATTCGTTCCGAGTTTCCTAATTACTTCTATTTCAAAACAAACGCATGGTACGACAACGAAAACTTTGCCAAAGAGAAGATAACAGGCACATGGGATGTCTCACTTGAACCAGTCGAAAACTCATTCAACAAGACATGGGACGAGCAACAAAAACTTCTTTCAAAGGGAGACGAAGTGCCACCTGTAGCTGTGCTCATGTGGGCGGTGATTAAACATCATCAGGATACAGGTGAATATGCTTTCGGTGACTGTTACGTAAGAACAAGTAGTCGCGAGTCTGACGGCGTCCTCGTGCATGTCGGCGACTTCGACGTCGCGGGTGCGCTCGTCAGCTTCGATGGGCCCGGCCCTCGCAGCGGCGATCTCGGCGTCTCGTTCTCCCGCAGGTTGGATACTGAACCAATGAACCCTGAATCTTGTATCCCCGACGAGGCGTCCATCCTCGGCGACAGCATCCTCGAACGTGCAATCGGTATTTGTGTCATAGCAGGGTATTCGGTAACTAAGAATGTATGACCGACCTCACCGACCTGCAACGTCGCACACTCGAGATCATCTCGATGCATCCGGCCAATAAGCCGGTGACAGGCAAAGAGGTGGCGATACAGATCGGACTCAAGGCGCGAGCAACTGGTAAGGAGGGTGCGGATATGCGGTCGATCATCCACGCGTTGCAGGTTAAGGGGTATCCGGTATGCGCGTCCGGGCGCGGATACTGGTACCCGTCGGATGGCGACGAGCTCAAGGCGTACATCGGGAGTCTCAAGGCGCGGGCGACGATGGTGCAGGAAGCCGTGGACGGGCTCAAGTGCGGTTACGCGCTCGTAGGACAGGCAAAGGCGCAGGAGGCGGTCAAAGTCGCTACCAAGGTGCGTTTTATCGCGAAAAAGGACGGTATACGGACAGCATTCGAGATTTCGGAGGCGAATATCGAGGCATTCATGGAGCAATACCCGGATGCGGAGCGATTATGAGCAGGACTGCCTCATGGAGACGCAATGCACTCGAGCAGGCGCGCATCGACGTCAACGAAGTCATGGACAGCGGACACAAGGTTATCATGTATACCGACTTTCACTGGAAAATTGACGGCATCGATGTCTGGCCAAGCGCATTGAAATACATGAAGGGCGGAGTGATTAGAAGATACGAAAAGTTATCTGACATATTCCCATGAACAACATGCCACCCAAACTCCGCGAAGAGTGCGCGAATGACCCGCAGTATAAGACATGTCTACGGCGCACTACACTCGCAGACCATTCGTGTGGCGCGGACCCGCGCACAGGCAAACTCATCGAATGGGAACACGCACTCATATTCGCAGGCAGACAGGTGCAGAAGAAGTTCGCAATCGTACCACTCTGCTGGTGGGCGCACTCGGGACCCGGACTCGTGAAAGAAATCAACGTATGGATCGCGGTGAACCGCGCGACCGAGGAGGAGCTGGCAGCATTGTCGAAGGTCGTCAACTACGAGCGAATGAAAAAGTATCTGAACGAGAAGTACGGAGCGCCGGGAGTACCATTACGCCATGCAATACAATAAGAAAAAAAGCATCCCCAAGAAGCGCGTACTCTTCTCCGTCATCGGAGAGGTGAAGCAGGTCGATGGTCGCAAACGGTTCGTGCCGAAATCCATTCATCACCTCAATGCGTGCATTTCGCGGTTCCCGGTCGGCAAGAAAGTGTCGGCAACGTTCTCGGAGATGCGATACATGCGGAGTGATTCGCAGTTGCGGTATCACTGGACTTTGGTCGGATATTTGGCGGAGCATTGTGGGTATACAAAAGAAGAAATGCACGATGCTCTGATGAGGATAGTATTCGGAGAAAAACCAGTGACAATTGGAGGGCAGACTATTATGGTACGCAAGTCGATTTCAGAGAATGGCGACCTGATGAAGTCGGAATGCGTGGAGCTCATCGAGCGGGACTTGTCCTACTGTGAGGAATTGGAAATTGTTGTCCCCACAGCTGCCGAATTGGGTTATTTACCGAGTTAGTGATGTGGTAGTATATATGTATGCAGAGAATACTATTAGAGGGTAAACGATTCGGTCGATTGACCGTCACCAAGGCACTTTCAGAGAAAGGGAATGCTGGGCAATTCATGTATGCATGCCTATGCGATTGCGGGAAAGTCACGAAGACTCAAGGTGTCAATTTGAGGAATGGCCACAAGAGATCGTGCGGATGTCTTCTTATCGAGAGTCGAATAAAAACGAAGACAACCCATGGGATGTCGGGTACTCCGATTTATCAGACGTGGTGTGCAATGTTTTATCGATGCAATAAACCGCAGTACCGAGAATATAAGTATTACGGCGACAGGGGAATCAAGGTGTGCAAGGAGTGGTCGAAGTTCGAGAGATTCTATAGGGATATGGGCGATCGACCTGCTGGGATGACACTCGATCGCATTGACAACGATAAGGGATATTCAAAGAAAAACTGCCGATGGGCGACTCCGAAGGAGCAGTCAAATAATCGGAGGCCGCGCGGGTCGGGAGTGGATAACTCCATTAACAGACAAGGTATAATGAAATCAACATGAAGCTGTCGAAGGCAAATGTTCCGTTCACCATGGTCGCCAACGAGGTACTCTCGCGACCAGATTTATCGTTGAAAGATAAGGGCCTGTACGCGTATCTTTTCTCGAAGCCGGACGATTGGGATTTCGCGGCCGCGCGGATCGCTGATGAATGTAAGGAAAGCAAGGATATCGTATTCCGCGTACTCAAGGAACTGGAGCGCGCGAAGTTGCTCGAGCGTCGCCGGCTCCCGAGTGGCCGGATGGAGTATCATCTCGCGTACACTTCAGAGCCGGTGGAGGAGAAGACACAGAATCTTTTTGTGACAAGTGCGGAAATTGAAAAAGCAGTGACTGTATTGAAAAAAGAAGGTAGATCTCTCGACGGTGTGATCGCACCGAATATCAATCCGCTCAACGACCTCATCGAGGAGTTCAAGCCGGTCAATCCGTCCTACGCACGTATGTTCGCCAACAAGAGTCAGCGTGCGGCCTTACAGCGCGTAGTGCAGAGCATCGGGTTCGACAAGGCGAGGAACGCCATCAAGGCGGCCGTCGCGGTTCACGGGAGCAAGTACGCGCCGACCATAACGACCGCAGTGCAATTAGAGGAGAGAATTGGAGCATTATCGGCGTTCATGAAGAAGAACCGCACATCGGCGGTTGTTGAGATATGACCAACATATCCTACTGCCGATGTGAGAAAGCATACCCACGACTCCACGAAGGAGGAAGGAATGTATGAACGAAGAAAATATAAAGAAGGAATTGCTCGCCAACTTCTGCGACGGTGATTCGTGGAAAGACGCTGATGCTGTCTCTTTTACAAAAGAGGGTGCGTTAGATATTGCGAAACACTTCTATGAACTGGGTGCGGTATCTACTCGCTAATGGTATAGATATGAACGAAACCGCCATCACCAAGGAACTCGTCGCCATCTGCATGATGGGCGGTGTCATCATCTGGATTGAGAAGGATCGCGCTGTGGCGCTCGACGCGCTCGACAAAGTGCCGCGCGGGGAGTGGCCGCAGTTCATAAAGGTCGGCGACCAGAAAATCAATCCGTCCCGGGTGGAGGGCATCTTCACAGCGCAGGCTATGGAGGAGGCTGGTCGTCGGAAGAACGGCGAGTGGCAGTGTCAACACGGCCACTGGCACGATCGGTTCGATAAGTGTGGGCATCGCAAGGTTCTCGGCATGGTAAAGGCAAAATTGCCGAACGGAGATGTGATAGAATATCCTCGATATGAATAAAACCCCCACTTGGATTTCTGGTGCATACAAAAGTACCGATGTGTACTGGGGTAAATCGCAGGCAAAAATAATGACCATGCTCGAGCAGGTTGGCATTGACCAGATTCGATTCACCAGCATGCCCGATAGGTTCATTCTCGAATCATACGGAATGACTCGGCAGGCAGTACACAACGCTTTCAGAATACGAGGGTACGCGAGACGGACGGTAGAAAAAAAGAACCACACAATTGTCGACGAGGTTCACTTCTATGGAGAGAAAGAATCGATGAAAGGTGTGTTACCGAACGGTCAGCGCGTTCGACTGAGTGCTTATATTTGGAGGAAAGAAAATGGGTCACTCACCCATGTACCGCGTGGTGAAAGTCATCCACACTGGAAAGGAGGTATTTCGGTCGGTGAAAATAGAAAAGAATATCTGCGAAAAAAAGTACTTGAACGAGTGGCACGAAAAGCTGGTGCAGAGGGTTCGCATTCTCTCGAGGAGTGGGAGGCACTCAAAAAGCACTTCAACTACATGTGTCTCTGTTGCAAGCAACAGGAGCCGTTTGTGAAGCTTACGGAAGACCACATCACTCCGCTTTCGATGGGAGGGTCGGATGGTATAGAAAATATCCAACCGCTTTGTAAGCCATGCAATAGTCGCAAGAGTGTGAAAACACTTGACTTTCGGAGTGCTACAATATCTTTATGAACGAGGACGAACGAAATACCATGATCACGATCGGCAAGGCGGTCACGGAACTCGCCGCGACTGTAAAGAAAATGCAAGAGTCTATGGCGCCGACCGCACCAGTACCGAGTACATTAGTTCCACAGCCACCGCGCGTGTCAGTCGTCGACCACGAAGGACCCGCGAGCTGTTTCAAAATGGAGATAGGATTTGAGCAGGGGAAACAGTGGTCGCAGGAGCAGAGACAAGACCACTGCATCAAACTGCTTACCGAGGTCGAGGAGTTATTCAGAGAATACGGTGTTGAGAAATTAGTCGGTAACTATACCCGCCATGGCGTTGTCTGATTTATTTCGAAGGAAGCGAGCACGCAAGCTCTATTTCGCCATAGTGGTGGCGGACAGACCTGCGGATGGCTTCAAATTCGAGGGTGATAAGGATTGTAGAATGTTCCTCGCTAACGGAGAAATTACTCCCGGCGTTGGTATCCCGAGTACGGTCATCAAAAGCATCCTCGAGAAGTTCGATGCACCGGCGCCACTCGACGGCAAGGTTACCGTCAGTGAGAAATTCGTATGAAATCAATCGACTTCGCAATAATGATCGTGGAGTCAGGCGGTGATTTGAACGCGATCGGTGACCGTCATCTCGACTACATGGCATATGGACCTATGCAGATTCGACAGCCGGCTTGTCTCGATGTGAATAGGCGATACGGAACGTCTTTCGATGCTCGGGATTTGCTCGGGCGTATGTCTGTATCATTGGCAATTTTCTGGCTTTACATGAGCATTTACGCAACGTCTGATCGGCTCGGGCGAATGCCTACTGACGAAGACCGCGCACGCATACACAATGGTGGGCCTGATGGGTGGAGAAATCCGAACACACTTGAGTACTGGAGAAAAGTAAAGGCCGAGATGGAACGACCATGAACACACCAGCTCTCGGAGCAATACCGTCGCCAAGAGATTATCGGGACGATTATGTCGTGGGCGCAATGGCGGGCATCACGCCAGACGTAAAGTTGCCGGCATCGTTCAGCACGGCACTTCCCGGGGAGGTACTGGATCAGAAGCAGACGCCGTCATGCGTGTCACAAGCATGGGTGGTGGTGATGAAGCTGTGGTGGTTTCTGAAGACGGGCGAGGTGGTTGATTTTTCGCCGAGGTTTCTCGATACGCTCGCGAAGCGGTTTGACGGACTCGCGGCGGAGCCGTACCGAAGCACAGCAGGGACGTTTCCGCGACTCGTGTGCAAGTTATCCGGGCAGTATGGATGCGCGACAACAAAGACCGTTTCGAACGACACGACGCTTCCAATATCAAAATATCGTGACGATGCAATTCTTACGCAAGCGGCTTTCGACGAGGCAAAGAAGTACAAGACGCCCGGGTATGTGCGTATCGGGACGGATAAAGGATCACTGCGACTCGCGACGTTCCTGTATGGAGGTGTTTCTCTTTTGATGCAGATAGGCAACGAGTGGTGGACGCCATCATGGAGGGCAAAAGATATCGACCCGTTGCGAACGCCGGCGGTGGTGGTGTCGGGACATGAGATCGTTCACAAGGGATGGCAGGACGATGTGCTCGATTTTATACTCAACTCGTGGAGTAAGGCGTGGAATACCGGAGGGGAGGGCAGGTTCAATGCGGGATTGTGGCGACCGTGGATGATTGAGGCGTGGGCTATCGCACAGATCCCGAAGGACGTCGC
>CXWL01118921.1_pt1 | contig 37021 bp, 35 predicted proteins | sample 590931 | NCBI WGS metagenome assembly CXWL01 (sample SAMEA3498368, study PRJEB10139) | groundwater metagenome | biome: water well; material: biofilm material | place: Germany | collected 2015-04-27 | reverse complement strand
GGATGTTTGCTCCTTTTCCCTTGAAGTGATGATGCCGAAGACGCGTAGGTGATGCCTAGCATGGAGCGCAGCCGATGCAGGCAACTTTGTGCGTCGGAGAGCCATTGCCGACATTGAGTTGACGGCGTGTACAAGTGATCTGTCACGAGTTCCAGGGAGTCCACGACAGCCTGAAGCACTTCAAGCGACTGTGGTTCGTGATCCGGTGCTTCGAGTACTCGATAAATGGCCGCAAGAAACGATTTTTGACGATCCTCTCCTCCCGCGATGAGTTCGCCAGGGCGAAGCGGCACTATGTTTTTTTCCTTTGGCTGTGCGCTTGGCTCATCCAGAACAAGTTCCTTGCGCGAAGAATTTTGATGCATTTCCATGTGTATGTCATTTCACAGCTGGGGGGTTACTCGGAATCTGGGGGTGTTAGGTCCCATAGCTTCAATTGGTGACTCCATTAACGGCAGCATCGGTTGTTCAGGCCGTCTGGCGTGGGCCATTATGTTTAAACTATCATATTTGTCCGGTTCCGAATAATCAATGCATAGGATTCTGTTTGACAATGAAAAGCAATGAATAAGCAAAATATTGAAAAATAGAAAACAAACAATTTATCTATTTGTCTTTTATCTCTTGGAAGTAATATATGCCTAGGATTGCCAAAGAATTTGAAGACAAGCACATCGCAGATGCCATCCCAGTCATGCTTGGCATGATTCAGAGAGGCGAGTCAGTTGCGTCGGTTTGCAAGGCAATCTGCGATGAAATTTCTGATTTGAAGCCACTAACGTTGGAGCGTAGTTGGCGTCGATGGACTAGCCCTAATTCGACGACCCGTACGCTTCCCACCTTCCTCCGTCTTGTGCCGATCGTGCGGGTCGCGCGCGAAAAGGGGTGGCTAGGGGCAGATTTGGAGGGTGATGTGCGTGCCCTTGTTGAGCTGGTGGAGGCGCACGGCCGTGGGATTCGAAAAGCATGGCGCCTAAGCACTCAACGGCAGTTGAAGAGGGTGGTCGCTGGAGCAGTGTCTTCCTACTGTCGGATAACATGGCAGCCAGAGGTTGCTGTCGAAGAAACACTCAAGGTAATGGGTGATGTCTTGGCCGAGTCCCTCGCAGCTTTGTGGGATGCTGACGATATTGGGTACGGTAGGCGGCTGGATGGATCCATCGAGTCTGGCCTATCCCATATGCGGAAAGCGTTAAGCCATGAGGTGTCCCAGACATTGATTTGGGACGAGACTCACTCTGGTTTGCACGAGAATCAGGCTATGGATGAGGCGGTTTTTCCGGAAATCGCCGAAGATCCGCCAAAATTGGGGCGAAACTGGCGCAAGCTTTAGTGAGTGCCAACCTTTCCTCGTCGGGGCTGGGTGTCCGCTGTGGTTCGCGAGATCCGTCCACCCGTATGCCGGATATGCGTTGGTGCAGCTAGGTGACGCCATCACGCACTTGGTTAAAGCCGTCCGCGATGGACGGGATTCCGCTAGGAGGCGCTAAGCCTCCGGAGCAGCATCACTCGAATCATTTCCGATCTTTCCTAGCCTGAAGTGCCATATATATAGGTGCGCAGGCGAGCGCCCGGTCATCCAGGCCATTGGAAAAAAGGGGGGGCGACAGCGTTTCATGAGAATATCGACCTCATAGAACGGCGTATAAGCGCTTTTTTTGACGTGCCTAGGGGGCAGGTAGCTGTTGTTTTCTCCAGTTTTTGACCAAAACTGGCATTTCAGCTGCAATTTTGCGCAGGGCGCTGTTGATTGAACTTTTGCGGAAATCAAGCATGGACCGGATTGTCGGATCCCCTTATCGCGACAGAATCATTATTAGGGTTTCCACTAATTTGCATACGTATGCAACACCTCAAGAATAGATAAATATGCAAACCCCAAAATTCAGGAAACCACCATGATCAGATATCTCAAACGTGGCAAGGACGTGCAGGTCCGGGCCGAGGACGACGCCAAGGTTCGCTCCACTGTCGAAGGCATCATCAAGGACATTGAGGCACGTGGTGATGTTGCCGTGCGCGACTACAGCCGCAAGTTCGACAACTGGGACCCGTCCGACTTCCGCCTGTCACAGGGCGAGATCGAAGCGGCCATGAAAAGCCTGTCGGCGCGCGAAATCGAAGATATCACCTTCGCGCAAAAGCAGGTGCGCAACTTCGCGCAGATCCAACGTGACTCGATGATGGACGTGGAGGTGGAAACGTACCCTGGAGTGATCCTCGGACACAAGCACATCCCGGTGAATGCGGTGGGCTGCTACATCCCTGGCGGCAAGTATCCGATGATCGCCTCGGCGCACATGAGTGTGCTTACAGCCAAGGTCGCCGGTGTCAAACGCGTGGTGTCCACGGCCCCGCCGTACCAAGGTAAGCCGCACCCGGCCATCGTCACGGCCATGCACATGGCTGGCGCTGACGAAATTCTGGTACTCGGAGGCGTTCAGGCTGTGGTCGCCATGGCGGTCGGGACGCAGAGCATTGCACCGGTGGACATGCTGGTCGGCCCAGGCAACATGTTCGTGGCCGAGGCCAAACGCCAGCTCTATGGTCGCGTGGGTATTGACCTGTTCGCGGGGCCGACTGAAACTTTGGTGATCGCCGACGAGTCAGTGGACGGCGAGATCTGTGCTGTGGACCTGCTGGGTCAAGCCGAACACGGGCCGACCTCACCTTCCATCCTGCTCACCAACAGTGACAAACTCGCCCAAGACACCATGGCCGAAATTGAGCGCCAGCTCAAGATCCTGCCAACCGCAGCCATTGCAGCGCAAAGCTGGGCCGAGTACGGCGAGGTGATCGTGTGCGACAGCTACGAAGAGATGCTGAAAAAGGCCGACGAGCTCGCGTTTGAACACGTGCAGGTCATGACGCGTGACCCGGGCTACTTCCTTGCCAATATGACCAACTACGGCGCGCTGTTCCTCGGGCCCCGCACTAACGTGAGCTTTGGTGACAAGGTGATCGGAACCAACCACACCTTGCCCACCAACCGCAATGCCCGCTACACCGGTGGCCTGTGGGTCGGCAAGTTCCTCAAGACCTGCACCTACCAGAAGGTTCTGACCGACGGAGCCAGTGCGCTGATGGGTGAGTATTGCTCACGCCTGTGTCACATGGAGAACTTTGCTGGACACGGCGAGCAGGCCAACATCCGCGTGCGCCGCTACGGTACACGGGCCGACGTGCCGTGGTACCAGCCCGTGCCGGCCGAGACCTGAAGATGCTTCCGGCAGCTCCAAACTTTCGGGTCGACGGCAAGCGGGCACTGGTGACAGGCGCCAGCCGAGGCATCGGTCTGGCTGCAGCCACTGCGCTTGCGCAGGCCGGTGCCGCAGTGACGCTGGTCGCGCGCTCCGAGTCCGAACTGCGCGAGGTCTGCCTTGAAATCAGTGCCGCAGGCGGCCAATGCGACTACCTGGTTCTGAACGTGACCGACTCCCGCGCGGTCACCGAACAGCTCGCGCAGCGTGGGCCGTTCCAGATCCTCGTGAACAACGCCGGCATGAACCGCCCCAAGGAACTGGTTCAGCTCGAAGACGAAGATATTGACGCAGTGTTTGACCTCAATGTGAAGGCCGCGTTCTACGTGACTCGCGTGGTGGTCAAGGGACTGCTGGCAGCTGGCCTGCCGGGCTCGGTGATCAATGTGTCGTCGCAGATGGGCCGGGTAGGCAGCCCGCGCCGCACACTATACTGCGCGAGCAAGCACGCCATCGAAGGCATGAGCAAGTCGCTCGCTTGGGAACTTGGGCACGCCAACATCCGCGTGAACACGGTCTGCCCGACCTTCATTGAAACCGCGATGACCGCAAACATGTTCGAAGACATCGCGTTTCGCGAATGGGTCACCGGCAGGATCGCACTCGGCAGGCTCGGGAAGATCGAGGAGACCATGGGCGCGATCGTGTTTCTGGCCAGCGATGCGTCAAGCCTTGTGACGGGCAGCGCGCTCATGCTCGACGGTGGGTGGACGGCGGCATGAAGTCCAGCACCACAGCCCAAGAAGTGGCGCGCCTTGCGCAGGTATCGCAGTCCGCCGTGAGCCGCACCTTTACCCCAGGCGCGAGCGTGTCAGAAGAAACGCGCAGCAAGGTACTGGTCGCGGCCAAGGCCCTGGGCTATCGGCCCAACGCGCTGGCGCGCAGCCTCATCACGCGGCGCAGCCGAATCATCGCGCTGGTCATGAGCTACCTTGAGAACCAGTTCTATCCCCTGGTGATCGAGAGGCTCTCGCAGAAGCTGCAGAAACAGGGCTACCACGTGCTGTTGTTCATCAGCGAGCTGAACGATGCCGATGGCGTAATTGCCGAAATCCTACAGTATCAGGTCGATGGCATTGTGATGGCGTCCACCATGCTGTCGTCTGACCTCGCCAAAAATTGCACCGACTCTGGCGTGCCGGTCGTGCTGTTCAACCGTGTGGCGGACTCCAGCGCGCTGGCCCGGCACACCACGAGCTCGGTGACTTCCGACAACTACCGTGGCGGACGAATGGTGGCCGAGCTGCTGATGGGGCGCGGGCATAAAAAGATCGCCTTTCTCGCCGGGCTGGAGAACTCGTCAACCAGCGTGGATCGCGAAAAGGGCTTCAACGAAGCGCTGCGGGAAGGTGGCGGCTCGGTCTTCCGCCGCGCGGTGGGCCACTACAGCTTTGAAGGCGCGCAGCAGGCGACGCGCGCGCTCTTTGCTGGCGTCGATCAGCCCGACGCAGTCTTCGTCGCCAACGATCATATGGCGATTGCCGCCATGGATGTACTTCGCATCGAGTTGGGCCTGCGTATACCGCAGGACGTCAGCGTGATGGGCTTTGACGACGTGCCGCAAGCGGCCTGGGGCTCGTATCAGCTCACCACCGTGGTGCAAAGCGTCGAGGATATGGTCGACGCCACGGTGGATCTTTTGCACGACCAGATGCAGGGCGAAGTTCGTCCGCGCAAGGTTGTCATCCCCTGCCGCGTGGTGGAGCGCCAGTCGGTACGGGATTTCCGACTACTTGTCGGATGAGAGCAATAAGCCGCAAATCGCAGATTTCTTGATCGGTGCTTTCGGGATCGATAACGACCTACCTCGGGGGAAGGAAGACGGCTAGGTGCTTTTCAAAACCGGCCCCGTTCGCTGTACGAATGGTGCTTTGATGAGTCGAAGGGCGAAAACGTTCATAAATAATCACAAATGTCCAAATTCAGTCAAATTCTTCTATACTTCCGTCTAGCCTAGGCGCTGGGCCGAAGCGGGCCGATTTCAAAAACAGGAGACAGACGATGTTCGATAAAACCATCAACAGGCGTGGTGCATTGCAAACGGTGGCCAGCCTGGCAGCCGCTGCTGCCGGTTCCTCTTCCTGGGCACAAGGCGCAGCCTCGAGCTGGCCGCAGCGCCCCGTCAAGATCGTCGTGCCGGTGGCCGCCGGCGGCATCATTGATCTGCTGGCCCGCGCTGTCGGAAAGGCTCTCACGCCTCGGCTGAACACGACCATCGTCGTTGACTCCAAGCCGGGGGCGGATCACATGATCGGCACCCAGGTTGTGTCGCGCAGCGATCCCGACGGCTACACTTGGCTGTTCGCGTCGGTGCCTTTCACCGTCACTCCGTTTTTGCGGCGCGATCCGGGCTACGACGTCCTGAAGGATTTCAGGCCGCTGCAGTTGATCGCGTCGAGCCCCAACGTGCTGGTCGTACCTACGGGCGTGCAGGCCAAAACCGTCAAGGAATTCGTCGCCTTGGCCAAGAGCAAGCCCGGTGCCATGAGCTATGCCAATCCGGGCAACGGATCGTCCAATCACCTGGGGATGGAGTTGCTCAAAAGCGAAGCCGGGATCGACATACTCGGCATCCCCTACAAGGGCCAGCCGCCTGCGATCACCGATCTCTTGGCGGGCCGCGTACAGGCCATGATGATCAGCGGCTCGCTGGCCGCGACCCACGTGGCAGCTGGCACGATCCGGCCGCTGGCGGTCATCGCTACCCAGCGCTTGCGCAGCATGCCTGACGTTCCGACCATTGCCGAAGCCGGATTCCCGCGCGCCGACGTCATCCCCTGGTTCGGCCTGCTGATGCCCGCCAAAACCCCCGACGTGATCGCGGACAAGGCCGCTGCCGAACTGGGCGCCGCGCTGAGATCGCCCGGCCTGATCGCGGACATCGAGAGCATTGGCGCGACGCCTTACGCGTCGAATTCGCCCGCCGAATTCGACAAGTTCCTTCGCGCTGACATGGCCAAGTGGCCGGCGGTGCTGAGCCGCGCCGGGCTCGAAAAAACCTGAACCATCCCGAATTCAAAAGATGCCAAATACCAAGCGCCCCAATGTCCTGTTGATCGTGCTCGACGATGTCGGCTTTTCCGACCTGGGCTGCTATGGGTCGGAAATTCCGACCCCGCGCATGGACAAGCTTGCGCAGCAAGGTGTGCGCTACAACAATTTCCATGTCACCGCAATGTGTTCCCCGACCCGCGCATGTCTGCTGACGGGCCGCAATGCCCATTCGGTGGGCGTCGGCATCATCGCGGAATGGGCGAACGGCCAGCCCGGCTACGACGGGCGTCTTTATCCCAATGCCGGCACACTGCCCGAAGTCCTGCGCCAGGAAGGCTATAACACGATGGCCGTGGGAAAGTGGCACCTGGCCGGCACCGAAGAGTACGGCGCGGCCGGTCCTTTTTCCAACTGGCCGCTGGGCAAGGGTTTCAATCGCTGGTACGGATTCCATGGAGCTCTGGCCGACCAGTATTACCCCGAGCTCTATGTCGACAACCATCCGATCCACCTGGATCCGCCACCGGACTATCACCTAAGCGTTGACCTGGTGGACCAGAGCATCGGCATGATCCGCGATCACTGCACCAGCGCACCTGACTCGCCTTTCCTGATGTACTTGGCGTTCGGCGCCTGCCACTGGCCGCATCAGGCACCTGCCGACTACATCGACAAGTTCAGCGGCAAGTACGACCGCGGCTGGGACAAGGTGCGTGAAGAGCGCCTGGAAGCCCAGATCCGCATCGGTATCGTCCCGCCGGCAACGCAGCTGGCCCCACGCAACGACGACGTGCTGCCCTGGAGCGAAGTCCAGGCAGACGACGCGGTGCTGCGGCTGAGCACCCGTCTGCAGGAGGCCTATGCGGGCTTCTTGGTGCATACCGATGACCAGATCGGGCGGCTGATCGATCACCTTGAGAACGCCGGCATTCTGGACGACACCATCGTCATCTTGCTGTCGGACAACGGCGCCAGCCCCGAAGGCGGCGCCACCGGGGCGATCAACCTGCGCAAGCACATGGTCTACGAACTGGATGATCCGGTGCAGGCGCTGCAGCACCTGGACAAGATCGGAACCGCGAAAGCATTCAACCACTATCCGACAGGCTGGGCGCAGGTCAGCAACACGCCGCTGAAGTGGTACAAGAAAGATACTCATGGCGGCGGCGTGCGCGCACCGCTGATCGTGCGCTGGCCCAAGGGCTTTTCCGCCAGCGGTGAAGTCCGCACGCAGTTCCATCACGTCATCGACATCGCGCCTACGCTCTACGACTTCATCGGCGTGACACCGCCCGATGTGATGGCGGGGGTGGCCCAGCAGCCCATCCACGGCATGAGCATGGCGTACACCTTCGACAATGCCGGCGCGCCGACGCGACGCGATACGCAGTACTTTGAACTGCTGGGCGACCGCGCGCTCTGGCAGCAGGGCTGGAAAGCGGTGACGCGCCACAAAAAAGGCACGCCGATGGACCAGGACGTGTGGGAGCTCTACCACCTGGACAAGGACTTTTCGGAAGCCCGCAATCTGGCGCAAAGCGAACCCGAACGGCTGCGGCTGCTGACACAGCGCTGGCTTGAAGAAGCGCAGAAGTACAGCGTGTTGCCGCTGGACGATCGCGAATGGGAACGCGCCGCCGAACGCATCCGCGAAGGGTCCCGCCAGCAGTACGAGTATCTGCCGCAGATGGCGCGCGTCGACCGGCTGATGGCGCCTGACATCACAGGCCGCAGTTTCCGGATAGAGGCCGAACTGACCCGCTCGCAGAAGTCTGCCGACGGCGTAATGTTCGCCTGGGGCAGCCGCCTGGGGGGCGTGGTGCTTTATGCCCAAGCGGGCTCGTTGGTGCTGGAATACGTGTATTCGCAGGACGTGCGCGTGCGCCTGGAAGTGCCTGACAGCCTGCCGATGGGCAAGGCGTCAGTGGTTGCCGGCTTCGACCGCGCGGCGGATGGCGGGCTCGAACTGACGCTGGGCGGAACAGGGCTTCAGACCGCGAAAAGTCGGGTTGCCAAGGCCTGGCCGACGCACGGCATGACTGCGGGCATCTCTTGCGGGCACGACGCGGGGCATCCGGTCAGCGAAGCGTATGCCGCGCCGTTTCCCATGGCTGCGGGCGTGCTTCACCGCGTGCGGCTCGACGTGGGGGATCGTGATGGAGCGCCACCTCAACTGCGGCCCGCATCGAGCTTCCAGGAGGACTGATTGGACCGCTACCTGATCCTGGCCGACGATCTGACGGGAGCGGCCGACGCCGCCGTCGCGCTGGCAGGGCCGGCCCTTGACGCCCAGGTGTTCCTGGACTTCGCGGCGGCTGCACGGGCAACCGCTAAGGTCGCGTCTGTCGACCTGAATACGCGTGCGATGGCGCAAGCCGATGCGGCAGCAACCGTGGCACGGGCCACTGCGGGATGGGTTGGCAGTGGTCGCCAGGTATTCAAGAAGGTCGATTCGATGTTGCGTGGGCATATCGGTGCGGAACTCGCGACGCTGTGCCGGGGCCTTCGCGCTGCCCATGGCCAGGCGCTTGTGCCGCCGCTGCTTTGCATCGTCGCACCTGCGCATCCCGCACTGGGCAGGACGGTGGACGGCGGCCGATTGAGCGTCCACGGCATCCCCGCATCCGCGCCGGCCGTGCCACTGGCGGACGATCTGGCATCTTTCGGGTTGGCTTGTACCGCGCTCGACATTGCAACGCTCAGATCGATCTCCCCGCAGGCACTGTCGTCCCTGATGGAATCAGTCGCCGGCGTGGCGGCGCCAGAGCTTGCCCCGGCACTGGTCTGCGATGCGCTCACCGTGCACGACATGCGGCTTGTCGCCGATGCAGCGTTTCGGGCCCGGGTGACGCCTGTCTGGGTCGGCAGCGGGGGGCTGGCACAGGCGTTGGGGGCGCAGCTCGAAGTGCGCGCCGTCGATGTCTCGGTCGGAATCCAGGCCACACAGGCGGACGAGGAGGCGAACAAGAGCCTTGCGTTTGTTGTCGGGAGTTTTTCCCCGGTAGCCAGGCAACAGATACGCGCGCTGGTCGACACTGGAGAAGTCACGTGCGTGGCCTTGTCGATCAACGATCTTCTGAATGCGCAAGCGGGCAATGTCCCTGGCTGCATCGACGCATTGCTGGCAGCTGGACGCGACCTGGTGCTCTGCGTCGATCCAGATCTCGAGGTTCGCCCCGAACTGGCTGAAACCGTGGCGCGGGGCCTGGCGGCCATCGTGGCGCCCCGCGTTGACCGACTGGCTGCGCTGGTTTGCTGCGGCGGCGATACGTCGCGCGCGCTGCTTGCCTCCATGTGCATCCAGAGTCTATGCGTTCGCCGGTCCACCGAGACCGGCTCCACCCATGCACGGTCGCAGTCCTATCCCGACCTGCCGATGATCCTGAAGGCAGGAGCCTTCGGCGACGCTGGGCTGCTGGTGCGCCTGCGCAGCCAGCTGGTTTCTGCGCATGGACATCTTCCTGCACCCTCATCGCTTTCATCCAAGGTCATTCCGTGAACACCATCGCAAGCTCCGCATCCCCATCCACTTTGCTGCCGGTGATTGCCATCACCATGGGCGATGCAGCGGGCGTCGGCCCCGAGATCATCGTTAAGGCGCTGGCCCGCCCCGCCATCTACGACACATGCCGCCCACTGGTGATCGGCGACGCCGCGCGCCTTGAAGCGGCGGCAAGGATCGTCAAGAAGGATGTGGTCGTCCATCGTGTAGGTCAACCGTTGGAAGCCCTGTTCCAGCCCGGCACCATCGACTGCATCGACTTGCCGCTGATTCCGGCGGACCTGCCTTTCGGCCAACTGTCGAGCATCGCGGGTGACGCAGCCTATCGCTTCATCGCGCGCGCCGTCGAACTGGGCATGGCGCATGAAGTGGACGCGATCTGCACCGCGCCGCTGAACAAGGAAGCGCTTCATGCGGGTGGCCACCGTTTCCCGGGTCACACTGAACTTCTAGCCGCGCTGACAGGCACGCCCGAGGTGTCGATGATGCTGTCGTCTCCGAAGCTGAAAGTGATCCATGTGACCACTCACATGGGCTTGCTCGATGCGATTGAAAAGATCGAGCCGGCCCTGGTCGGCCGCACGATCACCCGCATTCACGACACGCTGCGCCTGTCGGGCATTGATGCGCCGCGCATCGGCGTTTGCGGTATCAATCCGCATGCCGGTGAGAACGGCTTGTTCGGTCGCGGCGAAGAAGCCGAGAAAATCATTCCCGCGATCGAAGCGGCGCGGGGCCGCGGAATCGACGTGCAGGGCCCCTTGCCGGCGGACACGCTGTTCTTTCTCGCCGCGCGCGGCGACTTCGACGGCGTGGTGGCGATGTACCATGATCAGGGGCACGGGCCGGTCAAGGTCATGGGCCTGGAATCGGGCGTGAACGTCACGATCGGTCTGCCGGTGATCCGTACTTCGGTCGACCATGGCACGGCCTTTGACATTGCCGGCACTGGTGTGGCCGATGAAGGCAGCCTGATCGAAGCGCTGCGCCAGGCCATCGCACTGGCGCCACGCAGGGCGCAATCGTAACCGGTGTGGTAACCGGGGGATGAACTGGCTGGGTGACAAGATGGAGAAAAGGAAGCGGCCGTTGTTGGTGCCCGAGCGGCATGCGTTGATCCTGAAACACTTGCAGGACAACGACAGCGCGTCGGTCGAAACCCTGACCCGGCTGACGGGGTCTTCCGAATCGACGATCCGGCGCGACCTGCTGGAGCTGAGTGCGCGCGACAGCGGCTTGCGCCGCACGCATGGCGGGGTGGTCAGCGGCCGGCTTGAATCGTCCACCTACGAGCCGCCCGCCCAGGTGGCAGAGCTACTGAACCGCGCGTCCAAGCAGCGCATTGGCGCCGCTGCCGCTGCGATGATTGCCGACGGTGAAAGCGTCATGTTCGACAGCGGCACCACGGTCATGGAAGCGGCTCGCGTGGCAATCAGGGGCGGACTGAGCATGACCGCGATCACCAACGACCTGGCGATCGCGCAGGTCCTCAACACATCGCCGTCGATCAACGTAATCGTGACCGGCGGCACGGTGCGACCAAACAGCAATACGCTGTTTGGTCCACCCGCCGCCGAGCTGCTGCAGATGGTGCACGTGGACCTGCTTTTCCTGGGGGCCCATGCGGTTTCGCAGTCCGGGCTGACGGAAAGCTCCATGGAGATTGCCCAGATCAAGCAGCGCATGGTGGCGTCGGCCAAGCGGGTCATTCTGCTGGCCGACCAGTCCAAGTTTGAACGGCGGTCGTTCGCCCGCATCTGCGGGCTGGCCGATGTGGATGTGTTGGTGACCGATGCCGCGCCCGGCGCGGCGCTTGCCGAAGAACTGCGCCAGGCTGGCGTGGAAGTCCGGTTGGTCTAGTTTTTTTGGACCGTTGCGAAAGCTCACCATGAACCCACAGGAAAACGCTTCACGCTTTGCCATTGCGCCGCTTGCCGGTTTCGTTGAGGGCCTGTTCAGCGCTGCGGGTCTTGACTACGACAAGGCGGCAATGGTCGCTGAAATCCTCATCGAAGCCGACATGATGGGACATTCGACCCACGGACTTGCCCTGGTGCCTGCCTATCTGGATGCGGCGACGACCGGCTCGATGACCCGCAGTGGCGAGCCGGATGTCGTGGTCGATCGCGGCGCCTGCATTACCTGGAGGGGCAAACGCCTGCCGGGACCCTGGCTGACCGCCCGGGCGGTGGACCTTGCGCTGGACCGGGTCAAGACCTACGGGACGGTGACCGTGGCCATTTCCGATAGCCACCATATCGGCGCGCTGGCCGCGTACCTGCCGCGCGCGACGCGGCGCGGCTGCATGCTGATGATAGCCAGTTCGATGCCATCGCTCGCGGGCGTGGCACCGTTCGGCGGCACGCGACCGGTCTTCACGCCTAACCCGATGGCCGCCGGCATTCCCACCGAAGGCGACCCGATCCTGCTGGATGTCAGCGCATCCATCACCACCCTGAACATGAGCAAGCAACTGGCAAAGGCCGGCAAGCATTTTCCTCAGCCATGGGCGCTGGACACGCAGGGAAATCCGAGCGACGACCCGGACGTGGTGATCCGCCAAGGCGGAACACTTCTGCCCGCAGGCGGACTGGACCACGGGCACAAGGGCTACAGCTGGGCCATCCTAGTGGAAGCGCTGTCTCAGGGTATTGCCGGTTTTGGCCGTGCGGATGGGCCTATCGGCACCAGCGTGTCGGTGTTCATCCAAGTGATAGACCCTGATGCTTTCGGCGGACAGGCCGGATTCAAGCGGCAGATGAGCTGGCTGAGCGATGCCTGCAGGAACAACCCGCCGCGCCCTGGGGGCGACGCGGTACGCGTTCCCGGCGAGCGTGCAAGCGCTTTGAAGCGCCAGGCGCTTGAAGATGGTGTTTCACTGTCGTCTTCTATCGTTGCCGGCCTGTCGATCTGGGCCGACAGGTTTTCGATGAAGTGGCCCTAAGCTCGGGGCTCAGGCTCACTCGCCCTGCGAGCCGCGGTGGGCCCATGCCGTGGTGTGTTTTTCGATAAAGCTGAAGATCTCGCACATGACCACCACCAGCCGACGAACTCGCGTCTACGGGTTTTCTTGAGACTCAGCTCTAGGTCCAGGACGTTTGTTTCATGAGGACTTTTCTAGCGTATCGCAATTTCAAGAACACAATTTAGGGGAGGTTATGCAGGGTTTCCCTAGCCACCCGAAACTTTTGATTCAGGACAACTAATGAACGATCACACCACCACCGTATCCGCCAGCGTTATCGAAAAAATCAGGCACGTCGTCGGCCCGCAGGGGGTGCTGACCGCAGCAGCGGACCTTGACCCCTACGTTGTCGACTGGCGCGGCGTTTATCGCGGCACGACTGCGGCCGTGGTGCGCCCCGCGAATACCGCCGAAGTCGCCGCAGTGATGAAGATCTGCGCCGAAACCTGTACGCCCGTCGTGCCGCAGGGCGGCAACACCGGCATGTGCGGCGCATCAGTACCCAGTGCCGGTGGCGGTGAAATTGTGCTGGCGCTGGCGCGCATGAACCGCGTGCTCGAGGTCGATCCGCTGAACAACACATTGACGGCCGAGGCGGGTTGCGTGCTCGCCGCAATCCAGCAGGCGGCAGCCGACGCCGATCGGCTGTTTCCGTTGAGTCTCGGCGCAGAGGGCAGTTGTCAAATCGGCGGCAACCTGTCGACTAACGCTGGTGGCATCAACGTGCTACGTTACGGCAACACCCGCGATCTGGTGCTGGGCTTGGAAGTGGTGCTGCCCGACGGCCGAATCTGGAAAGGCCTGCGTGGACTGCGCAAAGACAATACCGGCTACGACCTGAAGCATCTCTTCATCGGCGCCGAGGGAACGCTGGGCATCATTACCGCAGCAACGCTGAAACTGTTTCCCCGCACCGCTGCCAATGCCACAGCGTGGATGGCGGTGCGCGATCCGGAGGCTGCGCTGCAGTTGCTGGCACTGATGCGCCGCCATTGCAACGACCGCATCACCGCATTTGAACTTATTTCGCGACACAGCCTGGAATTGGTGTGGCAGCACATCCCAGGAACCCGCGATCCGATCGGAGAGCCTCATCCCTGGTACGTGCTGACTGAACTGGCCGATGCCGGCGATGAGTCAGCGCTACGCGCCGACCTCGAGCGTGCGTTGGAAACCGCGCTGAATAAAGAACTGGTTGTCGATGCAGTCATCGCGGAAAACCACACCCAGGCGCAAGCCCTGTGGCACTTGCGCGAATCGATCCCCGAGGGCGTGCGCCAGGCACCGGCGATGGTCTACCGGCACGACATCGCCGTGGCTGTCGGCCGCATCCCCGAATTCATCCGCGAGGCGCAAGCTGCGCTGGAAGCGCGTTTTCCGGATGTGCAGCTGATCTGCTTCGGTCATCTCGGCGACGGCAATCTGCATTACAACGCTTATCTACCCGACCGCCTGCGCAGCGATGCTGCAGCGCGCGACGCGCATGACGTAACCGAAACGGTTTATGACATCGTCCAGCAGTACGGCGGCAGCTTCAGCGCCGAGCACGGCATCGGCCTGTCGAAGGTGGCTGAATTGGCGCGTTACAAAAGTCCGGTAGAACTGGACCTGATGCGTACCGTCAAGCACGCGCTGGACCCGCAAGGGCTGCTAAATCCGGGAAAAGTGCTGTAGGCCGGATGGCTCAGGGTCCTCTCGTTTTCAGTGCAATAACTGGCGGTACGCAAAGCCAGCACTGGCGCGTGTTTTGTCGCGTTAGCTGTCGGCGCCGATCGAATATTGACCCACCGGGGTCAGGATTCAGTAAAAATCAACAGGCAATCAAAATGTTACCGGTGTTGGCCGCTGTTTTCCGGCGGCGCAAACGACCCGTTGGTCTGATTTGGCGGATGGACGAGACCTATATCAAAGTAGCCGGTCAGTGGAAGTACCTCTACCGCGCGGTTGACCGCGCAGGCGATACGGTTGACTTTCTTCTCACGGCCAAGCGCGATTTGGCTGCTGCCCGACGGTTTCTGGAGCGCGCCATCAACCTGCACGATGTGCCAGAGAAGATCACCATTGACAAGAGCGGCGCCAACACGGCGGCCATTGAGAGCGTCAAGGCCGACGGCTGCGTTGATATCCTGATGCGTCAAAACAAGTACCTCAACAACATCGTTGAACAAGACCACCGTGCCATCAAACGGGTTACGCGACCGATGCTCGGATTCAAGTCCTTTTGGAGCGCTCGAATCGTCATCGCCGGAATCGAGACCATGCACATGATTCGCAAGGGGCAGCTGAACTGTCCCGCCGGATCAACCGCGTCCGCAGCTGACCAGTTCTATGGACTGGCATTCTGATCAGATGAACGCCAACTGGCTTCTTCGCGACCGCCAGTCCTTAATGCAACAAAACCGGTGAATGTCATGGCGGGACTCCTGAATGAGTGGGTTGGAAGAGGGGCGGTGATATCGGCATCCGCTTTACTTTCAGCAAGTTGCGAGCCACTGTTAGCAAAACAATTCATGTCTTGTGCTCACTTACAGTTATAGAGTGTTAACAATTTGGCATGTGTTTTGCATGCACGTTTATTGAGCACCGCCCACCCCGACGCGGTGCATGAATACACTTGACAGTGCATTTTTGTGAAAGAAGCCCATGCCTGATACTGCCTTGCCAATACTTACGCCGGCCCAGATCGTTGACGAGTACCTGCGCTTGCTGATGATTCCCGACCCCGACTCGGCGCGCCGTTTTGTCTCGTCCGCGCTGGCTATACGCTTTACCGGCGGGCGGGCTATGACCGAGCCGGCCCAGTGCGCCGCATTTAACGCGGCACGCTACCGCTGGATCAAAAAGCGTATTGATGCCACCGAGACCGTGGTTGGCGGCAACGACGCCGAAACAGTGGTGTACAGCCGTGGCAGCCTCTATGGCGAATGGCCTGACGGCACGGCCTTCGAGGGCAACCGCTATGTCGACCGATATGTGATTTGCAGCGGACGGATTACACAAATGGACGTGTGGAACGACAGTGGCGAATGGCTACTGGAGCGCGCCGGTCTGGCGACGCTTTAAAGGGACGCCATGACCTCCGCTTACCTTGGCCCCTTGCCCCACCATGGACGTTTTGACTACCGGCCCATCACTCGTCGCCCTTCTTACCGATGGCCCAATGGCGCAGGTCTAGCGGTCTACCTCGGCTTCAATATCGAGCACTTCGCGTTTGGCGAGGGCCTGGGCGCCGGCATCGGCCCGGCCTCGCCGCAGCCCGACGTACTCAATTACAGCTGGCGTGAGTACGGCAACCGTGTGGGCGCATGGCGCTGCCTTGAACTTTTTGATGCGCTGGATTTTCCAACGGCTGCGATCATCAACACCGCGCTTTATGACCATTGCCCTGAACTCGTGGCCGCCTGTGTGGCGCGCGGCGATGAACTCGTGGGACATGGCCACACCAACGCCGAGCGTCAAAGTTTGCTTGACGAGACGGCAGAGCGTGCGCTTCAAGTGCGCTGCCGCGAGCGCATACACCAACACAGTAGCGTGGACGTCATGGGTTGGCTCTCGCCCTGGATATCTGAAAGCCGCAGCACTCCCGATTTGCTGGCCGAAACCGGCTACCGCTACACCCTAAACTGGTGCCACGATGACCAGCCTACAAGCATGCGCACTAGAACCGGGCAAAACCTGTGGGCCGTGCCCTATCCACAAGAGCTCAACGACATACCGATGATCGTGGGTCGTCAGATGGACGCCAAGGACTTTGGGCAAATGATCATGGACCAAACCGACGAAATGCTTGTTCAAGCAAAAAATTCCCCGCTGGTCATGGGCATCGCGCTGCACCCCTATTTGGTGGGGCAGCCTTATCGCCTGCGCCACCTGCGCCGCGCCCTTGAACACCTGGCGGCTTCACGCGACCGAGGCGAAATCTGGTTCACAACCCCCAGTGCCATCTGCGAGCACGTTGCCCGCCTGGCCCAACACGAGCCTGAGGCCTTCAAATGACATTTCCCATCAATGACACCGTCGGCGCCTGGGTGCCGCATGGCCGCTTTACCGTGGAGCCGCTGGCCCTCGGGCCGCTCAGCGGGCTGCGCTTTGCGGCCAAGGACGTGTTTGACGTGGCGGGCCACCCCACGGGCGCCGGCAACCCCACGTGGCTTGCCCCCTGTGTCAGACTAGTGTCGCGTCATGAGGTGGTTGTCGGGTAAAGCCGTTTGAGCTTGACGCGGGCATCCTTGGTCGTGAATTGCCAGTTGACTTTGGCCTGAAGGTTATCGCGGCGGCTCTGCCAGGCGGCGACCTCGCTTCGCACGGTCTCGATGCTGTCGATGCGCCGGCTCAGGCACTGGCCCACCATGACGTTGATCTCGATCTCGGCCATGTTCAGCCAGCTGCCGTGCTTGGGTGTGTAAACAAACTCGAAGCGGTCCCACAGTGCCTTGGCCTGCTCGGGGGGAAACGCCTCGTACAGCGAGCCCGGGGTGTGCGTGTTGAGGTTGTCCATGACCAGCGTGATGCGCTCGGCGTCAAGGTAACTTGCCGCGATGTCCTGCAGGAACACAGCCCAGTCCGCTTTGGTTCGGCGCTCGGTGACCTTGGTCAGGCGCCGCCCTGCCAGCGGCTCGCTGGCCATGAACACGTTGCATACGCCGCAGCGTTCGTATTCGTAGTCATGGCGCTCGGGCCGGCCGGGCGCCGCTGCAATGGGCTCGCGGGTCTCGCGAATCAACTGCCGGGGCGTCTCATCCATGCACACCACGGGGTACTTCGCATCGTAGGGCCGGCTGTAGATGTCGAGCAGCGGCCCGGCCAGCCGCGCAGCAAACCGCGCGCGCTGTGCGCCACGGCGCCCAACGAGTTGTTCAGCTGGGACATCACGTACCTGCCCACGCTGGTCGCGGGGCACTACTTTTACCTGTACCTGTTCCTCGACATCTTCAGCCGCAAGATTGTGGGCTGGCAGGTCTATGAAAACGAAAGCAGCGAGTTGGCCGGCGAGGTGATGCGTGAGATCTGCCTGCGCGAGCGCATCGCACCCGGCCAGGTGGTGCTGCACTCGGACAACGGCAGTCCGATGAAGGGCGCTGCCATGCTCGCCACGCTGCAGGCTCTGGGGGTGATGCCTTCGCTCAGCCGCCCGTCGGTGAGCAACGACAACCCGTACTCGGAGTCGCTCTTCAGGACGCTGAAATACCGGCCCGAGTACCCCGCCCGTGCATTCGAGACTGTGCTGGCCGCGCGCCAGTGGGTGGGCGCGTTTGTGAACTGGTACAACATGGAACATCGCCACAGCGCCATTCGTTTCGTCACGCCGCAGGAGCGCCATGCGGGCCAGGACAGCGCGCTGCTGTCAAAGCGCGCGCACGTCTATGAAGCGGCCAAGGCGGCCAATCCCCAGCGCTGGAGCGGCGCCACGCGCAACTGGCAGCCCGTGCGCGAGGTGTACCTCAATCCCGACAAAAAGCATGACCAAAAGGAGGACCGCAAGGAGTTCAACAAAGCCGCTTAAATTCAAGACTCACAGGCGACAACTAGCTTGATATTCACCGCCTGCGAAGCAGGGGCGGGGAACTACCTAGAAAAATTATTAGACTTTTTTTTCGGGCATGGATAAAATTCAAGTAACTTGAAATTAGAGAACTATTGTTGAATATAAAGGAGATGCATTCATGTCCGAAGACAACCTGATCGAAAAAATTACCGAGAACCGCCTGCCTCACTATGAGCCTTATGGCTGGCACCATTGGCCAGAGCATCCTTGGCAGGCGTACCAGTTGCGCCGCGGTTTGGGTGAAACCCAAGAGGGTGGTGGCTCGGTCAGTGAGGTGTTCCAGGCGGCCAGTCGCATGATTCCCGGCGATCTGGAAAGTTGGCACAAGGAATGGATGCACATTGGCAATCGCAATTGGGATCGTGGCTGTGAAGAAGAGCGCCTCAGTCACATCAAGACGGCCATGAACTGCTACTTGCGGGCTGCAGACTATTACCGTCAGGCGGAGTTCTTCCTCACGCCCGAAGATCCTCGGCGCTTGCCCACTTTCGAAAAAATGGAAGCGTGCAGCAAGAAGTTCATCTCGCACCTGAATCCTGCCGGTGAGGCAGTTGAAATTCCCTACGAAAACGGCGTCACCATCTGCGGCTACTTCGTGCGGGCACCTTTCCCGGAGAAGCGTCAACCTGTGTTGATTTGCATGGGTGGTCTTGATTCAATCAAGGACGAAATGTGGTTCATGCAAGCCCGTGGTGCAGTGCAGCGTGGCATCTCTGTGTTGATGATTGACGGTCCGGGCCAAGGGGGGACTTTGCGCCGCCACAAAGTCGTGAACAGGGTCGACACCGAAGTACCGATTGGCAGGTGCATTGACTGGCTCGAAAAACGTGACGACGTTGATCCCAAGCGCATCGCTGTCGCGGGCTCCAGTCTGGGTGGCTATTACGCTGCGCGTGCAGGCTGCTACGAGCCTCGCCTGGCGGCCTGCATTGCGCACGGAGCCATCTGGGCCATCACCGATCTGTGGGGTAATGCCTCTGAAGACCATGGCCTGGCCGAGCACATCAAGTGGGTTTTTGGCAAGCCGACCATGAAAGCCTCCATGGAAAAGGCTCGGGACTTCACGCTGGAGGGGCATCTCGAGCACATGAAATGTCCATTTTTGGTCATGCACGGGGGGCACGATGTGCTCACTGTATCGCAAGCCAAGAAGGTCTATGACTACGGCAAAGCCAAGGGTGTGGATGTGACCTTGAGGTTGTTGTCTGAAGAGGAGACCGGGGCTGAGCATTGCCAGCATGACAACCCGACCATTGGCCAGGAAATCTTGGCCGACTGGCTGGCAGACCGTTTCGGCATCGATCAGAAAAAACTGTTGAGCACTTCCCACAATCCTTTGATTTGAGGCTGATATGAACTTCGGAGTAGATAAAGTCAAAGCGGCCGTCATCGCCATCGATTTTCATCGGGGCCACATGGACCTTTCAGTGGCCACCATGCCCGTCAAGACGCAGGCTCAGGCCGATCGGGTCTTGGGGAATGCCGCGAAATTGTTTGCATGGTGCCGCGATCAGGATTGGCCTGTCATCCACTTGGTGACTTCCTACCGTGATGTGCTGGAAATCCGGTCCAATCCGTTTTGGAGAACGCGTGCCGATGACCCCCATGCCACTCGCAAAAATGTCGAGCGTCACAACTTGCAGGGGTCGCCGGGCTGCACGGTGATGCCGCAGGTGATCGACGCGAAAAAAGACTGGATCGTGGACACCAAAAAGCGCTATGACTGCTTTGTGGGAACCGATCTGGACTTTACCCTGAAGGCCCACGGCATCAACACGCTCATCATCACCGGTGTCAATACCAACAGCTGCGTACTCTCGACCGTGGCCGCCGCTTGCTCAAGGGATTACGCTGTTATCGTCCCCAGTGATTGTGTGGACACCATGGATGATCCTGCTTTGCACGATGCGGCATTGCTGTGTATTCGCACTGCACTGGGTTTTGTGATGAGCAGTGCGGAAATCATGACTGTTCGGGAGCTGAAAAAAACATCATGAACTTTCGCTCGCATGCCAAGAACAAAATTCAGGCAAACGAGCCTGTGCTGGCGATCAACACGTTTGCAGGTGGCTTTGATGTGGCCGATTTGGTGTCCAGATTGGGTATTGATATTTTGTTCATCGATTGCGAACGGGCGGGGATCGGTATCGATATGGTGGGACCTATGGCGCGAGCAGCCCAACGCCATGGCGCTGCGGCGGTGGTGCGCAGCAAAACCCGCCAGGTCGAGGACTGGGTGAGTTACCTTGATCGGGGTATTGATGGCTTGGTTGTTCCCCGGGTGGAAACGGCCCAAGAGGCGCGGTTGATCCTGGAGACCGTCCGCTATGCCTGCGGCAGCAGGGCGGATGACATGCTCATCATCCCCCAGATCGAGTCCGAGGCAGGTCTGAAAAACATCGACCAGATCCTGGCCGTCAAAGGGTTTGACCTGTTCCTGATCGGCCCCTATGACTTGTCCCACAGCATGGGTTTTGGTGGTGACATCACGGTGCCGCAAGTGCAGCATGCGCTGGACCATATCGCCCAGAAAATCAAGGGACAGGGAGAACGTTTTGGTTTGCCTGTGACCTTGGCCAGCGCCAAGGCTTGGCAAAAAAAGGGTGCCGTGTTCAACTTTCACAGCCTGGAAGCCCTGATCAAGCCGGGTCTTGAGTTGCTCAAAAAGGAAATAGCGTGCTGAACGTCAAAGAACACAAGTTGATCAAGGTGGCGCTGGAGGGTTATGCGCCTACTGCGAGCCTCACCGAGGTGCGGGTTCGTGGTCATTCTTTTGTGATCGATGAGCCACCTTATCGGCATGGCACCGATGTGGGGCCCACGCCGTTGGAGACCTTGCTGGGTGCATTGATCGGATGCACCAATGTGATTGCGCGCCGCATTGCCATGGAGATGAAGATCGATTTGAAGATCGAAAAAATCGATGTGCTGGGTCATTTGGATCACCGGGGAATTGACAGGGTCGCCGATGTGCCTGTCCCGTTTCCCACCATCGAGTTGATGGTGAAGGCCACCACTTCAGGCACCGAACAGGACATGCTTCGTTTGCGTGAAGACATGAATGCGCGATGCCCCATGTCCGTGATCTTGAAGCAAGCGGGCAGTCAGATCGTTGAGAGTTGGGAAATTAACTACGTCCAGAAATAAAGGAGTGACCACATGACCATGATTCCTCGCGAGCGGGTGCCCTACAGTGCGATCGTTGATCGCCCGAAAATGAAATTGCCCAATGACGGCAAGATCATTGTCTGGACCATTGTCAACCTGGAGGTTTGGGATATCAGCAAACCCATGGCCCGTCAGGTGATTCCCGCGCCTACCGGTGCCGTCCTCTTGCCTGACGTGGCCAACTGGAGTTGGCACGAATACGGCATGCGGGTCGGATTCTGGCGCTTTCACGAGCTCTACCAAAGGTTGGGCATCAAGCCCACCTTGTCCATCAACGCACGTGTTTGTGAGGACTACCCCCGCGTGGCGCAAGCTTGTCTGGATGCGGGCTGGGAGTTCATGGGCCACAGCTACCAGCAGGGGCCTATTCACCTCGAGCCCGACCAGCCTGCCATGATCAAGCGGTCTCTGGACGTGATTGAAAAATTCACCGGCAAGCGACCTGTGGGCTGGCTTGGCCCTGGTCTGACTCAAACCAATGAAACCCCTGACCATCTGGCCGCAGCGGGCGTCAAATACATTGGTGACTGGGTTTACGACGAAGAGCCGACCGAGATCCAAACAGAACATGGTCCGCTCATTACCATCCCTTATACCGTTGAGAACAACGACATTCCGATGATGGCCGTCCAGCACCACGAGGCTTCCTACTGGACGCAAAAGTGTATCGATACCTTTGATCGCTTGTACCAGGAGGGGTCGGATCGTCCACGCGTGATGGCCATTGCCATCCATCCCTACATTTCCGGGCAGCCTTTCCGCATCAAGTACCTCGAAGAGGTATACAAACACATGGCCAAACACACGGGTGTGATGCACTGGAATGGTGAACAAATTCTCGACTGGTATCAAACCGCCAGAAAGACAGCCAAGTGATGCACTACGCAGTTCAGGTGCCTGAAGTAATGGCCGTCCCGGTTGCCGGGACGGATGCCTCTTTCCCGGTCAGAAGGATTTATTGTGTGGGCCGCAATTATCTCGAGCACATTCGGGAGATGAAGGAATCGGATGAGCGTGACCCACCCTTCTTCTTTCAAAAGCCACGCGACGCCACTGTGCTGAACGGCCAAGTCGTGCCATATCCACCTCATACCAATGACTTCCAGTTTGAAGTGGAGTTAGTGGTGGCCATCGGCAAGGCTGGCCGTGCGGTCAGCAAGGAAAACGCACTGGATCATATTTTTGGCTATGCGGTCGGATTTGACATGACCCGGCGTGATCGCCAACGTGAATCCGGTCAAAAAGGATTGCCGTGGGAAATCGGGAAAAGTTTCGACGCCTCCGCGCCTTGCGGTCACTTGCACCCGGTCTCTGATGTCGGTCACATCAACCGGGGCCGTATTTTCGTGTCGGTCAATGGACAAGCCAAACAAGACTCGCTGATCGAGAAAATGATCTGGAATGTGCCAGAGATTGTCAGCAACCTCTCGCATTTGTATGACTTGGGTGAAGGAGATCTGATCTATACCGGAACGCCGGCTGGGGTTGCGCCAGTACTTCCTGGCGACATCCTGCGGGGCACGGTCGATGGGTTGAGCGATCTTGAAATCACCATCGGTGCCAGGAGCTGATGACATGAAGCCTTTGGACCGAATTCAGTACTCTCCGATCAATGCCCGAAAGCCGTTGAAGCTGCCAGGTGGTGCGCGCATGGTCGTCTGGACCATCGTGAACATCGAAGAATGGGACATCGATCAAACGATGCCAAGAACCGTGCTGACGCCACCAGCAGGCGGCTCTCCCATGCCCGACATCCCCAACTGGGCGTGGCACGAATACGGTAATCGGGTGGGTTTCTGGCGGTTGCTGAAAGTGCTGGATGAACTCAGCATCAAGGCCGTGCTCGCCATCAATGGATCAGCCATCAAAACCTATGAGCCCATCTCTCAGGCAGCGCTTGACAGGGGTTGGGAATTCATGGGGCATGGATATACCCAGAGAAACATGCAGAAGGTGGAAAACGAGCAGGAAGACATTGCCAAGACCACCGAGGCGATCAAGGCGTTCACCCACAAACGTCCGCGCGGCTGGCTTGGCCCTGGCTTGACCGAAACCTGGCATACCCCGGACTTGTTGTCCGAGAACGGTTATGAGTACGTGTGTGATTGGGTGCTGGATGACCAGCCTGTTTATTTGAAAACACGCCATCAACCCCTTGTCAATGTGCCTTATACGCAAGAGTGCAACGACGTGGCGATGATGCTGATTCAGCACCACACCGCTTCTGAATACTATCGACGCGGCATTGATCAGTTCGAGCAAATTTACGAAGACTCGGTCGATTCGGCTCGTGTGATGGCTCTGGTGGTACACCCCTACATCATGGGGGCGCCCCATCGGCTTAAATACTATAAACAGTTGTTGACTGAAATTCGCGCCCGTAAGGACGTTTTGTTCTGGACGGGTGAACAGATCCTTGACTGGTATGGGTCGCAGGCGTCGTAATTTGAATAGGGCTCAGCAAGGCGGGTATTTCTCCCGCGGCTGAAACCCGAATTTCTGAGGTTCAGTGGTGTGTTTAAAGTGACGCAAGTCCGAATCTAAAGGATGAATCTACCGTGTCGATGACGATATTTCAACTCCTCAATGGAGCAACTTTTGCTGCTTTGCTGTTCGTTGTGGCCAGCGGCTTCACCCTGATTTTTGGCCTGATGCGAATTGTGAATCTGGCGCATGGTGCCCTTTACCTTTTTGGCGGGTATTTGGGCTTGACCGTTGCCAACCTCACTGGCAATTTCTTTTTGGCGGCGATCGGAGCGGCTGTCGGTATTGCGCTGATCGGCCTCATCATTGACTTCGGGTTGTTGAGGTTTGTGCGCGGTGTCGAACTCAGGCAGGTGCTGCTGACGCTGGGTGTGGCCTTTGTGCTCAATGACCTAGCTTTGGTTTTGTGGGGCGGCGATACCTTCAGCATTCAGGTTCCTGCTTTTCTGGATGGCCCAGCGGAATTCGGAAACGTCACTTACCCCATTTATCGCTTGTTTGTACTGTTGGTCGGGATCGTGATTTTCATCGCTCTGAGTCTCTTGATCACCAAAACCCGTCTGGGTGCCTTGATCCGTGCTGGCGTGGATGACGCTGAAACGGTCTCCGCCATGGGCGTGGACATTCGCCGTGTGTTCATCTACACCTTCATGCTCGGATCTGCTCTTGCAGGCGTGGGGGGGGTGATGGGGGGGGCATTTTTGACGCTTTATCCCACAGCCGATTCTGAAATTCTGGTCTACAGCCTGGCCGTTGTGATCATTGGCGGGCGGGGCAGCCTGATCGGTGCTGCTGTGGGCAGTTTGCTGGTGGGCATGTTGTCCACCTTCGGGCAGGTCTGGTTCCCTGAATTGGCTTATTTCGTGATTTTTGGTCCCATGGCAATTCTTTTGGCATTCAGGCCTTTGGGTCTTTTCGGAAAGGTGGCTTAAATGTCGGTCAACAAAAAACAAGCGGTGTATGCCGTCCTGGCCTTGATTGTCCTGGCACTCATTCCCACGCNNTTGGTGTGGCCACCTATGTGGTCCTGCATTACGTCACGGTGATCGGTGGTTCGGTGTGGATGGGAGCCTTGTTCGGCATATTGGCTGCCATGGTCATTTCCATGATTTTTGCCGCTTTGGCGATCAGAACCTCAGGGGTGTATTTCATCTTGCTGACCTTGGCGCTGGGCATGATCGTTTGGGGAGTTTGTCTGCGTTGGACTTCTGTCACCGGAGGCGAAAACGGCATTCGAGGCAGTGTTGCGCCAGAGTGGTTACTCAACAAGCAGAATCTCTATTACTTCACTGCAGCCTGCTTCGCCGTGGTGACGTTCAGCATGTGGAAGTTTGTCAATTCTCCTTTTGGGCTCACATTGAAAGGGATTCGGGACAGCGAGTCACGGATGCGGACATTGGGATACAACGTTCCACTGCACTTGTTCATCGGATTTGTGGTGTCCGGATTTTTCGCCGGCATTGCGGGTGCTTTGTATGCCTTCTTCAACAGCTTCGTCAGCCCTTCAACGGTGGCACTGGCGCAATCTGTGGAGGGTTTGTTGATGGCCATTGTGGGCGGCGTAGGTACCTTGTTCGGCGCCATCATCGGCGCCATCCTGGTCATTTCTCTGGAAAATTTCGTCAGTTTGTACACCGAGCGCTGGTTGATGGTTCTGGGCTTCTTGTTCATCTTCACAATGATTTTTGCCCCGACCGGCTTCCTGGGTGCCGCCCGTAATTTCATCAAGTCACGCGAGAAGAGGTAAGTGAGCCTTAGTTGTTTGTCCTTTGTTTACTCATTAATCAGGAATGCATCATGGAACGTAGAAATTTCATCAAATCCGTCGGTTTGACTGTGGCTGCAGGCGCAGCTCCGTGGGTTAACACCGCGCAAGCCCAGACGGGACCCATCCGCATCGGTTTGCTGTCTCCTCTGACCGGGGTGCTGGCTGCGGGTGGCAAAGAACTGGTTGAGGGCTTTGAGCTGTACTGGAAGCAAAATGGTTTGACGCTGGCGGGTCGTCAGGTCGAGATCGTGATTGAAGACGATGGCTCGAACCCGGACATGGCTTTGCAAAAATCCCGCCGACTGGTCGAGCAGCGCAATGTGCATTTCCTGATGGGCAGCGTGCTGGCCAACACCGGACTGGCCATCTCAGAGTACGCTCGCTCCAGCGGAACACCGTATTTCATTCCAGTTGTGGCCGCAGACGATTTGACCCAGCGAAAAGCCGTACCGAACATCGTGCGCGTTGCGGGCTATTCCGCAAGCCAAATGCCCCGTCCTTTGGCTGAGTACGCCTACAACGTGAAAAAAGTCCGCAAGATCGTGACGATCTCGCAGGACTACACTTTTGGCCATGAGCAGTGCGGCGGCTTCTGCCAGACCTTCACCGAATTGGGTGGTCAGGTTGTTCAGCAATTCTGGCATCCAATCAATACAGCCGACTTCAGCCCTTATCTGGCTCAAATCAAGAACGCCGGAGCCGATGCTGTGTTTGTGATGGAAACCGGTGCGGATGCCAACCGCTTCATCAAGCAATTCCAAAACTTTGGTCTCCAAGGAAAATTGCCCATGTACGGAGCCATGAACCTGACTGACCAGTCTGTGATTCGTACGCTTGGTGCTGAAGCCGGTGGGATCATCTCTTCAGCCCACTTTGCTGAAGGTTCTGACAACGCAGCCACCAAGAAATTTGTAGCCGAATACACCGAGGCCTTTGGAAAGCTGCCTTCTATTTATGGTTTTTCACATTATTCGGGTGCCATGTGGATTGCCGAAGCGATCAAGAAAATCAACGGCAGGGTGGAAGATAAAACCGCTTTCCTGAATTCAGTGAAAGCCACCGAGTTGACGAATTCTCCGCTGGGTCGGCCTGTCAAGCTCGACAAATATGGCAATCCCGTTTACGACGTCTTCATTCGTGAAACAAGGGCTCGGCCTGATGGCAAATTCTGGAACGTTCCGATTGAGGTTTATCCGGGCGTGTCGCAGTTTGGCAAGTACGACCCCGAGGTTTACATGAAGCAGCCTTCATACAGCCGTGAATTCCAGGGAATCAAGAAGTCTTGATCTTCTGACAACAACCATTGAAGCACGCCAGCCAGTGTGTTTGAGCCATCCATCAAGCACACTGGTCATCAAGGGATATTTTTGTGACGAATTCCATTCTTTCACTTCAGAACGTGAGTGTCACCTTCGGTGCGTTACGAGCTGTAGACGGTGTGACCCTGTCGGTGCCTGCCGGCCAGAGGCGAGCCATCATCGGTCCCAACGGCGCTGGTAAAACTACCTTGTTCAATGCCATTGCCGGCGTGGTTCCGATTTCAAGCGGAACGGTGCACTTTGACAGCGTTGACATGACCCGCTATACGACCAACAAGCGGGCGAGTCTGGGAATTTCGCGTACTTTTCAGATCACAAATCTGTTTCCGCAATTGTCCGTGCAGGAAAACATTCGCTTGGCAGTTTGTGGACTGTCCAGTCGAAAATTTGCGTTGTTTGGCAGTGGACAGCCAAACTCGTCAGAAAAAGAGGCCATTGAGCAGGCGCTTGAAAATGCCCAGTTGGTAGGGCAACGCAACACCGAAGTCAAAACCTTGTCTTACGGTGAACAGCGGCAACTGGAAATGGCCATGGCACTGGTTCAGAAACCCAAGTTGCTCTTGCTTGATGAGCCAGCTGCGGGTTTGTCCCCGGCAGAGCGGGTGAAGATGGCCGATGTCATCAATGCCTTGCCGAGAGATCTCACACTCATCCTGATCGAACACGACATGGATCTGGCCTTGGGCTTGGTCGACTACGTCACGTGTCTGCATTTCGGACAAGTGCTCACAGGCGGAACCCCTGACCAGATTCGTGTCGATGAAAAAGTACAAGAGGTTTATTTGGGAAAGCCACGTCATGCTTGAAATCAACGATCTGCACAGTTACTACGGTGACGCTCACATTTTGCGTGGCGTCAACATGAAGGTGCCCAAGGGCAAGGTCGTGGCTTTGCTGGGGCGAAACGGGATGGGAAAAACCACACTGATCCGGTCGATCATGGGTTTGAATCCTCCACGCATCAGCAAGGGCAGTGTCAAGTATGACGGGCATGAACTGGTTGGCCTCAGTCCGCATGTGATTGCATCCAGACGCATCGGATTCGTTCCACAAGGCCGGCGGCTTTTCGCATCGCTCAGCGTCACCGAACACTTGACGGTGTTTGCTTCCAAAAATCCTGAAAGCAAATGGACGATCAAGAAGATGTACGAATTGTTTCCTCGCCTCGAGGAGCGCAAGAACAACCTTGGCACCCAGCTGTCCGGTGGTGAACGCCAAATGTTGGCAGTGGCAAGGGCCCTGATGACAGATCCCGAAATGTTGTTGATGGACGAGCCGACAGAGGGATTGGCGCCTGTCATGGTTCAACATCTGGAAGAGATCGTGGCCGAGCTGGGTAAAACCGGCCTGGGTATTCTGCTGGTTGAGCAAAATCTCTACAGTGCGCTGTCGGTGGCCCATGAGGTCTACTTGATGGAGACTGGTGAAATCGTTCACCACTGCCTTGCCGATGAGCTGATGAATGACCGTGACACCATGCAGCGGTTCCTGGGCGTTCGCTAAGTCTCGTACGAGATAACCATGATTGAACAACTCGCGAACCTGGATGTATGCGAAGCTGCCAGCGCCATCGCGCGAGGTGAGGTCAGCTCAGAGCGATTGACCAGAATCTCCTTGGACCGTCTGCAAACGCTGGGCCCGCAACTCAATTGTGTGGCCTCGCTGCAGGCAGACACAGCATTGGAGGCTGCACGCAGGGCCGATATCCTCCGATCCAAAGGCCAAACTCTGGGTTTGCTTCACGGCGTACCCATGGCGCATAAGGAGTTGTTTTATCGACGGGGTCGAAAAACCAACGACGGATCAATCATCACGAAAAATTTCATCCCGGATGTGACTTCAACAGCGCTGACTCGCTTGGACGAATCCGGGGCCATCGACTTGGGCCTTTTGCACATGGCCGAATTCGCCATGAGTCCTACGGGCTTTAATTTGCATTATGGACATGTGCGAAATCCCTGGAATACTGATGATTGTCCGGGGGGGTCTTCGAGTGGTTCGGGGGCAGCCGTTGCAGCTCGGTTGACATTCGCTTCCTTGGGGACCGACACAGGGGGGTCGATTCGCCACCCTTCGGCGATGTGTGGAGTAACTGGTCTGAAACCAAGCTGGTCAAGGGTGAGTGGGTTTGGGGTGATGCCTTTGTCCAGGTCGCTGGACTGCATTGGACCTCTGGCCAGAAGCGCGCGCGATTGCGCCCGTTTGTTGAAGGTCATGGCAGGACATGACCCGATGGACCTTTGTAGCAGCCAACGCGCCGTTCCTGATTACGAGGCCATGTTGGAAGGCGATTTGCAGGGTATGAAAATAGCCGTTCCTGGTGGCTACTACCGCGAACACCTGGACGGTGGCGTTGCTGCCTGTATTGAAGAAGCGGAGCGGGTGTTTACGGATTTGGGGGCCTCCATCATCCGGACAGAACCACCGGATATGGCTGCGATCAATCGCCTGATGTCGATTGTGTTGACGGTGGAGGCTGCATCGCTTCACAAGCACTGGATTCAGGAGCGGCCCCAGGATTACGCAGAACAAGTCCTGGCCCGGTTTAAGCCTGGTTTTGATTTCAGCGGTATGGATTATTACGGAGCGATCAGCGCCAGAACTGAATGGGCTCTCAAGTGGGTGAGTATGTCGATGCGTGATGCTGACTGTGCTTTGCTGCCAACCATACCGATCCCGGTTCCCAGTATCGCGGAAACCACAGAGGGTGACTGGGATGTTATCTCCAAGAAGATTACCACCATCACGCATTGCAACCGTGCCATCAATTACCTAGGCCTTCCTGCTTTGAGTGTTCCGGCAGGATTTGTGAATGCCATGCCGGTCGCATTTCAACTGGTGGGGCGGGCGTTTGATGAAGGAAAGTTGTTGAAGACGGGAAATGCATTTCAGACTGCTACCAAATGGCACCAGGCGGTACCGCCATTGTGCATGTGAAGATCCTTTTCGCCACTTCAATTTTCTTGAATGACCAACGTTGGCATGATCGGATTGGGTGTGATGGGTCTTGCCATGTCCCAGAACTTGATGCTTTCGGGCTTCACGGTTCATGGCTACGACATCGACGACACGCGGAAAAACTTGTTCAAGTTCGCCAAAGGCTCTGTGACTGATTCTGTTCAAGAGCTTACAGAAAAGTCCGATGTGCTGATCACTTCCTTGCCATCGGCACAAGCACTGGTAACGGTGTGTCATTCGCTGGCGGAAACCGGACCCCGAAAGCTGACGGTGATCGAAACAAGTACCTTGCCGATCAAAGAAAAATTGGCGGCCAGGCGAATCTTGAGCCCTGCTCAACTGGTATTGCTCGATTGTCCTTTGTCTGGGACTGGATCGCAGGCGCAGACCAAAGACCTGGTCGTTTATGGAAGTGGTCCAATTGCTGCCTACAAGAAGGTCAGGCGTATTTTGGAAGGTTTCTCCAGAAACCAGTTTTATCTTGGAGCCTTTGGCAACGGCATGAAGCTGAAATTGATCGCCAATTATTTGGTGGCCATTCACAATGCGGCGACTGCCGAAGCTTTGGTGTTGGCCTAGAGGGCCAATTTGAATCTGGAGCTCGTACTCGCCGCGATAGGCGACAGTGCGGGGCAATCCAGGATGTGGCAAGTCCGGGGCCCTCGTATGGCGGCCTCTGATTACTCTCCCATGATGTCGATGCATCTTTGGCAAAAAGACATGGGCATCATCTCTGAATTCGTTGCAGATACAGGCGCTCCCTCTCCGGTCTTTGACCAAGCTCGCGCTCTGTATGCCTTGGCATACCAGGCAGGGTATGGTGACAGCGACAGTTCAGTGATTCACCGTTTTCTGAAGTCCATACCCAATGCGTCGTTTCCAGTCACGCCAGAGGTTTGAATGCGGCGAAACGAAAGCACAATTTTCTCAAATTGCGCGGCTGCGAATGCCGTGCGCTACTGTGACCTATCGGATTTGATATCTTGACCAAAATACATTTCAACGGAGAATGGAAAACCGTCGATGTGGCCACCCATACGCCGCTTCTCTATGCTTTGCGCCATCAGCTCGACTGCAAAAGTGTGCGGTTTGGTTGTGGAAGCGGCCACTGTGGTGCATGCACGGTTGGCTTGAATGGTCAAGCGGTCCAGTCCTGTGACACACCCTTGTGGTCTGCTGACAATCAAACAGTGGAGACGATCGACCACTTGATTGGCAGCAATATCGGCTCGGTGGTCCATCAGTCGTTCATCGATGTGCAGGCGGCTCAATGTGGGTATTGCATCAATGGCATTCTGGTTTCATTGATTTTGATGTTCCGTCAATCCATCACGCCTGACCGAGACAAGATTCTCGCCGTGTTGGATCGCCATTTGTGCCGCTGTGGAACGCACACGAGGATTCTCAAGGCTGTCGATCTTTCAAGGCAGCGACTGGCTGCTTTGAAGCCAGTAGAGTCGGGCAACCTTTGATGGGGCACCCGGATGACCAGCATGCATTTATTCTAGGCTTGAGATGACACCCTTCTCTTTTCCGCAGGGCATTGTGAAAAGCCCCAGCCTCCACCATTGGCTGACTTTTGACATGCCGCACATCATCACACTGAAGTCCGGCAAAGTCGAATTGGGCCAAGGTGTCGAAATCGCGCTGCAACAAATCGGCTGTGATGCATTGGGTGTTGATCCCGATCAACTCCAATTCGATGGTGGCAATACGCTGCATGGTCCTGATGAGGGCCACACGGCAGGGAGTCAGTCCATTGATCAGGGCGGCAGGTCGATTCGCATGGCTTGCTTGTTTGCGCGTCAACTTTTTATTCAGGCTGCCGCCATTGACCTGGGTGTAGCAGCTGAAAGCATTCAGCTTAACCGGGGCATCTTTTCCAGTGCCGAGACCGACAAGACCTGCAGCTATTGGTCCTTGCGGCATCGGGTCGATTTGATACAGCCGATCAGCCAGTCAATGCAAATGCCGCCCCGCAGATGGGTCGGACAAAGTGTTCAGAGGCCAGACTTTCACCACAAATTGTCCGGGACGGGCTTCATCCATGATTTCACTTTGCCTGGCATGTTGCACGCAAGAATGATTCGAGGGCCGGTGGGTGAGTCGGTCATTGATTCTGTGGATGTGCCTGCCATTGCCCAACTGCCGGGGATCAGTCATGTGGTGCATTCCCGGGATTTTCTGGCGGTGGTGGGACCCGATGAGGCGGAATTGGTCAAGGCGATTGACAAAGCACGTGCTCGAGCCCACTTTTCGTTGAAAAAATCGCTCCCCATCGGTTCGGATACAGAAGCGCTGATGCTGAGTTTGACCGGCGAGGCAAGAACGGTTCATGAACACGGTGAGCGAAAGGAAGTAACGCTGTCGCACCAGGCGCGTTACTCCAGACCGTACATCGCCCATGCGTCGATCGGACCATCTTGTGCATTGGCACACTGCGTTGACGGACAGATGCGTGTCTGGTCGCACACGCAAGGTGTTTTTCCGCTGCGAGCCGATTTGGCCAAGGCATTTCAGATGAAACCGGATGCGGTGCAGGTATTTCATCTGCACGGGTCGGGTTGCTACGGTCACAACGGTGCTGACGATGCGGCCTTTGATGCAGCTTTCATTTCATTCAAATTGGGTGTGCCGATTCGTGTGCAATGGTCGCGTGAAGATGAAATGACCGCATCACCCCTGGGCGCGCCCAGTCTGGTGAACATACGGGCGGCTGTCGATTCGGCAGGAAGGGTATCCGATTGGAACCTGTCGGTGTGGAGTCATTCGCATTTGACTCGTCCGGGAGGCGCAGGTGTGAATCTGTTGGGCGCATGGCAGATTGAGGGCGGACCAGAAAAACCGATCTCTGTTGATTTGCCTTTGCCTGCGGGTGGTGGCCATCGAAACGCGGTGGCCTTGTATGACTTTGCGCACCAGAAAATCGATTACTGCTTCATTCCCGATGCTACCTTGCGTACCTCTGCGCTGCGCAGTTTGGGCTCATATGTCAATTTGTTTGCCATTGAGTCATTCATGGATGAAATGGCTGAGAAGTTGTCGGTGGATCCACTCGATTTTCGCTTGCGGCATCTGAGTGATCCACGTGCTGTGGCTGTGCTTGAAAAGCTTGCGGCTGTTTGCGGTTGGCGCCATCAAGGTAAATCAGACGGTTCGCATGGTCTGGGTTTGGGCTTTGGGCGTTACAAAAATGTTGCCGGCTATTGTGCGGTCGCTGCCTTGATCCGTGTCGATGAAAAAATCACGATTGAAAAGGTTTGGGCGGTGGTGGATGTTGGCTTGGTGGTCAATCCAGATGGGTTGATCAATCAAATAGAGGGCGGAATCGTGCAGTCTTTGAGTTGGACGCTCAAGGAACAGGTGACATGGGACTCAAGCGGCATCACCTCGCGTACGTGGGCTGAATACCCCATCATCTCGTTCAGTGAAATTCCGGACATCGAAGTCCACGTGATCGACCGTCCGGATTGCCCCAGCTTGGGCAGTGGAGAGGTGGCTGCTGGTCCCGTTCCTGCTGCTGTTGGAAATGCCTTGTACAAGGCCATTGGCATTCGAGCCCGGCATTTGCCCCTGACCCTTGAGCGCGTGACCCAATTGATACTGGACACAGAGTAGATGGCATCTCGTCCGACTGTCTGCTTCCCTTTGTATCCCTCGCCGTATCACGCCTTGTTTCAATGTGTGATGTATCGTTTTCTTTGAAAGTCTGGTTGAATCATGTTTTACACCTGCTCATCTTCTTGCCAAAATCCCGCCCATCGTCATTCAGCCAGCCTCGGTGCGTCGGCGCTGCTTTCGTCGCCCCGTCAGGCGGCGGGTTTGGCGGCGCGCTCCAAGCCGCTGCCCTCGTCCGAGTCCGCCCCGGGCAAGGTGCTCAAGCGGGTACCGTCTTCCAAGGTGGTGGACGTGCATTGCCATTACCTCAGTCCTGAGGTCGGTGCCAAATACGCGCATTTGCAACCAGTCAAGCACGATGCCACCGCTGTTTACTCGACCGAGTTGTCGCGCCAAGTGAATATGAAGCAGATTCAGGAGCGTGGGGCCAAATTCAACCAGGTGGAAGTCAGGCTCAAGGATATGGACAAAATGGGCGTGGATATCCAGGTGGTCTCCCCGGCACCCATTCAATATTTTTATTTCACGGAGCCTGAACTCGGTGCCAGGATTTCCCGTGATATCAATGAAAGTATGGCAATGGTCATCGCCCAGCGACCTGATCGCTTTGTGGGCATGGGCACGATTCCGTTGCAAGACGTAGACCTGGCCATCAAGGAACTGGAGTATGCAGTCAACGTCTTGGGCTTGCGTGGTGTTGAAATTTGTACCAATGTGAATGGTAAAAATTTGACCGATCCTTCCCTGAAGCTTGAGAAGCTTTTTGCGAAAGCCGAGGCCATGGGCATCGTTCTTTTTTTGCATCCCATGGGCTTTTCGCAAGGTGAGCGGTTTGTTGAGCATTACTTCAACAATGTGATGGGGAATCCCCTGGAAACCAGTCTGGCTTTGGGGCACCTTATTTTTGACGGCGTACTGGCTCGTTATCCCAAATTAAAAATTCTGGCTTCACACGGCGGTGGCTACATTGCGAGCTACTGGGCGCGAATGGACCACGCCTGGAAGGCCAGAGAAGATGCCCGCACAGTCATTCAAAAGAAGCCTTCCAGTTACCTCGAAAAAATTTACTTCGACACCATCACCCACGATTCGAAAATTCTGGGCAATCTGGTTGACCGTTACGGCGCCCAGCGAATTCTCCTTGGTACCGATTACCCTTTCGATATGGGTGAAGACGACCCTGTCAAGCTGATAGAGGGCGTAGGACACCTGAGTACGGAAGATCGAAATTTAATCAAGGGCGGCAACGCCATGAAACTCTTCAAGATCAAGGCATAGGCCACCAGGCTGATCATTTATTGGGTAGAGGAGCGACTGTGACAGATGATAAGAAGTGGAACGCTTTTGTTCCGGGCGAAAATGTTTCGATCGAAGGACTCGGCCATGGTCCATTGAGTGGTTTGACCATGTCGGTCAAAGATCTCTTTGATATTGCGGGACATCCAACGGGTGCAGGCAATCCTGTTTGGAGGTCGTCACACGCAGTACCGACACAGTATGCGGCGCTCGTCAAGACCCTTCTTGATGCTGGTGCCCGCTTCGTCGGGAAAACCATCACGGAAGAATTGGCTTACAGCCTGGTGGGTGAGAACTTCCATTATGGAACGCCAGTGAACCCGCACAACCCGGATTGCATCCCCGGCGGATCGAGTTGCGGTGCTGCAGTTGCAGCCGCTGCCGGATTGTGTGATTTTTCGGTAGGAACCGACACCGCTGGGTCGGTGCGCTTACCTGCCAGCTTTTGTGGCCTTTGGGGGTTCAGACCTTCTCATGGCGTCTTGTCCAGCCAGGGCGTCGTGCCTCTTGCGCCCAGTTTTGATACGCCTGGTTGGATGTCCAAATCTTTCGATCATCTCTTGAAGGTGGGCTCGGTGGTCTTGCCGCCCGATAACAAGGTCGAAGAAGCCAAACGGTTGAAGCTTGCTTTGCCAGAAGACCTCTGGCGGCATGTTCATCCAGGTTTTCATTCAGTGTTGATGCCGTTGATAGATCGGATCGCAAGCTTGTTCAATGGGGTGACGAATGCCTGCCTTTCTCAGGGTCGTTTGCTTGAATGGCAAGACGCGTTTCGCTTTGTCCAAGGTCATGAGGCTTGGGCAACACATGGGGCCTGGATTCGTAGTCATAGACCTCAGTTTGGGCCAGGTATCAAGGAGCGGTTCGAGTGGGCATCCAAGATTCCGGATGAAGAGGCTGGGCTTGCCCGAGCCAGCATGATGAAAAATGCCGATGTGGTGCATGCTTTTCTGGAGGGCGCGGTGATTTGCATGCCGACAGTCTCCTACTTGGCACCTCAAAAAGGTCATGCCAGCAGCGATGAAGAACGAACCAATGCACTCAGCTTGTTGTGCATTGCATCGATGGCCGGTTTGCCGCAGATCACAATGCCGCTGATGGTGTTTCAAGGCAAGGCTCTGGGACTATCGTTGCTGGGGGGGCGTCACAGTGACCGGCAATTGTTGACGGTGGCCCACCGCTTGCGCGGCTTGCTAGCCTGATTAGGCTGCCCACCTACGGCTGGCGGCCTTTTGTTTTTTCAGAAGGTGGGTGGTGTGCTTACCCACAACACACGGGTGATTATTTTTCCTGGATTTCGGTAGCTGTGAGGCTCTTCGGAACGGTAGACAAAAGAGTCGCCGCTATGGAGCAGGTATTGGACGCCGCTTACAGTCAGCTCAAACGTGCCACTCAGTACATACCCGACCTCCTCGCCCTCGTGAGCCAAAACGCCGTTACTACCGCCACCGGGAGCGATTATATGCAGGTTGCCTTCCAGCAAGTGTCCTAGATTGGGTGGAACCAAACGCTCCAGCCGCGATCCATTGCCGTCGACATCAAAGGTGGAGCGGTCCTTGGCGCGCGTCACAACACCTTGATCTGCACGCGATTCGCTAAACAGCGCCGTAATGGTTATGTCCAGGCTGTGGACAATACGATGCAGCAAGGTCAACGACAACTGGGCTTTACCATTTTCAACTTTAGAAAGCATACTTTCTGAGCATGGTGTGCGCTCCGCCAGGTCTTTTAATGTCAAGCCCTTGATGCGTCGTAGGTTCCGAATTCTTCGCCCGATATCTGTTGAAAATATCGGTGAGCTCTCAATCTTCATCGAATTTTTTGCCTGCTCTGAGAGCTTTGCGTTTGGACGCTTGCTGATTGATTCGCGTTTCTGAGGAGAGTTGGACATATATTTCTTCCGATTGATATTTTGAGAATTCACGAAATACGATGATTGAATTTTTGGTTCTTCATCAATTTCACCGTGATATTCTCGCGCGCCTGGAGAAGCCGGTATTTTAGAATTTATTGTTGGCGCCGATTGAATATTGACCCAGGGCGGGTAGCTGCTTTTTGAATTGGCAACTGTGGATAAGTGTACTCAGTGGCTGCTTTTGAACGGTCTCCTGTCTTGGCGGTTTTGAATTGGAATGAAGCAAGGG